>Ga0196972_1000039_pt1 | contig 124876 bp, 164 predicted proteins | sample S1v_2013CmetaG_FD_148618 | JGI IMG/M metagenome (GOLD analysis project Ga0196972, IMG submission 148618) | Soil microbial communities from Anza Borrego desert, Southern California, United States - S1+v_20-13C | ecosystem: Environmental > Terrestrial > Soil > Desert | place: USA: California...
GAAATCGAATTGGCCGCATTAAGCAAGGTATGCCTGGAGCGCCGCATCGCAGACGCATCCAGGCTCAAGAAGGAGATTGCGGTCTATGAAAGAAAACGCAACCAAGCCAGGGCGACGATCGACTGGCCTTTTACCACCCCCGACGCGCGTCAGAAAATGCGCCGGATTTATCCATTAAATTCATCTGGATGATCTACTAGCGTATTGCCGCCAGGACCTGGAGCTTCCCGCTATCGGAAATCCGTACGCGCCCGCGCCCCAGTTCCACCATGCCCTGATCCGCGAAGTCATCGAGCAGGCGGCTGATCATTTCCCTCACGGTGCCAAGTTCATCGGCAAGCTCTTGATGCGTCACCGCGATCAATGGGTTATCCGCCGCCTTAACATCCCGGGCATGCGCAAGCAAGGCCGAGGCAAGTCGGACGTCCAGGCGCAGCGTCGCCACCTCCTCCACCAGTTCCATCGTGTGCACCAGCCTGTCGCCAAGCGCGCGGAAAATGGCTGTCCGGAACTGCCCGTCGACGGCCAGGCATTCATTGAACAGGTCAGGCGGCATGACGATCATGCGGGTGGCCCCCAACGTGACACCGGCCGCCGGATACGCGCTGCCGCCCAGCAGGCAGCCGAGGGACAGGATGCAGACCTCATCGGGTGTGACGCGGTAAAGTTCGATGCGCCGTCCGTTGGCAAGGTGGCGGAACACGCGTACCACACCGGAGAGAATAATCGGGAAGCCCCTGCAACGTGTCCGCGTTTCGAACACCTGTGTCCCGCCCGGCATTTCCAGCACCGGCAGCATCGACAGCTGCTTCAGTACAGCCGGAGGCAAGGATCGCAGGATGGGTTGCGCGGCCAGCGAGGAATCCGGAACTGCCGTCGTCACGACCGGTTTTCCGCTCAGTCCAGCTTCTGCGCGGATACCAGAACGCCATCGGCGTCGGCGTAAATCCAATCGCCGGGATTGATCGCCACGCCAGCGATCGAGACACGCAGTTCCTTGTCGCCGACACCCTTGCGCACGCTGCGCTGCGGATGTGTCGCCAGTGCGCGTACGCCGATGTCGCAGACATTGATTTCCTCGGAGTCGCGAATGCATCCGTTGACGACAATCCCGGCCCAGCCATTCTTCTCGGCCAGCACACCGAGGTTGCCGCCGACCAGCGCGCAACGCAGGCTGCCCCCGCCGTCAACCACCAGCACCCGGCCGTTGCCCGGCGTTTCCAGCGTCGCGCGCACCAGCACGTTGTCCTCGAATACCTTCAGCGTTGCGGCTTGGCCGGAGAACGCCGTGCGCTTGCCGAACTTCTGGAATACCGGCGGCAGCACCGACAGCGTGCCGGCGGCAATCTTGTCTTCGTTGGCGTCGCAGATGTCGCAGGTTGCAAAGGTCATCGTTTCCTCCTGAGATGTGGCAAATAACTCGGGATTGTAAGCGATCGACCGTGCGGAAGCGCTTTTACAACTTTGCGAGGGCCTGCGCCAAGTCATCGATCAGGTCGTTCGGATCCTCGAGACCGATGTGGAGGCGCACGAGCCGGCCGGCGTCGGGCTGGCGTGCAAGACTGCGCAGGTGATGCGGTATGGCGGGCATCACCAAGCTTTCGAATCCGCCCCAACTGGTCCCAAGCCCGAACAGCGCCAGGCCATCGATGAATGCAGTGAAGGATTCCTCGCTGCAGGGAACGAGTTCGAATGTGAACAGGCCGCTGGCGCCGGAAAAATCGCGCTTCCAGAGCCCGTGCCCTGGATCGCTTTCGAGGGCCGGATATAGCACGCGCACGACGGCAGGATGCGCGTCTAGCCAACGGGCAACGCGCAGCGCGTTCTCCTGGTGACGCTCAAGCCGCACCGCGAGGGTCCGCAGCCCGCGCAGCGCGAGCGACACGCTATCGGGACTGACGCAGGCACCGGTCCTTGCCATCCAGTCGCGTACCAGCGCCAGCGCCCGGCGGGATCCGCTGATCGTGCCCAGCATGCCGTCGGAATGGCCGATGATGTATTTCGTCGCGGCGTGGATGGAAATATCGATCCCATTGGCCAGCGCCGGAAAGAACAGCGGCGTCCCCCAGGAATTGTCTGCGGCAACCAGCACCTGGCGGCGGTGGGCGGCGGCACAGATCGCGCGGGTGTCCAGCATGTCCATCGTCAGTGAAGCGGGCGTTTCGATGAACACCAGCGCCGTGTTCTCCTTCAGTAGCGGCGCGATGTCCGCGCCCGCTACGAAGTATTCGACCTGAACGCCAAGCGGACGCAGAACCTTCTCGCAAAGCTCTCGCGTCGGACCGTACACGCCGTCCGCCACCAACAAATGCATACCTGGCCGGGCATACGCCTGAAGCACGGAGGCGATCGCGTTCAAGCCACTCGGCGCGAGCAGGCAAGTTTCGGCTTCCTCCAGGGCGCACATCATGTCCTGCAGCTCGAAATGCGTCTGCGTGCCGGTCCGCCCGTAACGCAAGGCCTCGAACGGCTGCGGCTGGTACGAGGCCTTGTACTCAGCGAGCGTCGGGAACAGGACGGTCGACGCCCGGACCACAGACGGGTTGACCACCTGTGCCGCGGCCGCCGATGTGCGCCCGAGATGCGTCAGTGCCGTATCGATCTTCACGTCAAGCCGCCTGGACCTTCGTTGCGTTCCTGGCCGTATTTGCGCCGACACCAACCGCGGTCAGGATTGCCAGGCACTGGAAGATGCCGATCCCGACGAACACCATCGACGGATGACCGGCATCCATCAACGCGCCAAACAGCACGGGGCCGGCGGCAAGCCCGATATCCAGGCCTGAATATACGACGCCGTACACCCGCCCGGTCGCATTCTTTGGTGCAGCGGAACGAATCAGCAAGTCGCGGGAGGGGCCGGCGACGCCTGCGCCGAAACCGATTGCTCCCATGAGCGCGACGGCAACCAGCGGCGGCACGAGGCCCGCGGCGATTACCAGCGCAAACACACCGGCGGCAGTAAATGCAATCGCGATCGTACGGTCATGACGCGTGGTCTTCGAAGCGAGGAAACCGCCCCACACCATTCCCGCCGCGGACGCCAGCATGTAAGCGGTATATCCGGTTGTCGCGGACGCCAGCGACATGCCGTACAACTCGCGCAGGCTCGACGAGGAAAAGCTCTGGATGCCGCCAAGCGCCATCGCGGTGATGAAGAAGAAAGCAAAGCACATCCAGACCGCGGGCAAGCGCATGAATGCGAGAAGATGGCCGCCATCGCTCTTTTTCGGTGCCGTCACCGCGGCGCTGATTTCGTCGGTGCGCAGCAAGTCACGATAGACAAAGAGCAAGGCCAGCACCGCGAACGGAATGGCAGCAGCCGAAAGCAACGCAACCCGCCAGTCGAACAAGCCGGCCATCGCCGTCAGGAAAACCGGTGCGGCCGCCCAGCCGAGATTGCCGGAAATGCCGTGCACGGAGAACGCATGGCCGAGACGCGGTGCCGAAACCCGCTTGTTGAGTAACGTGAAATCCGCGGGATGGAACACGCTGTTGCCGAGACCTGCCAGCATGGATCCGGCGAGCAGCATCGGATAACTGTTGGCCTGCGACAGCACAAGCGCCGACAGCCCCAAAAAGCCGATGCCCGAGAACAAGACCGCGCGCGCGCCGACCCGGTCGACGACAAAACCCGCAAGTGCCTGTCCGATGCCGGACACCACGAAGAATACGGTCATCAGCAAGCCCAGTTCCGCATAGGACAGGCTGAATTCTTCCTTCAGCCATGGAAACAGCGGCGCAAGGATCAAATGGAAGAAATGCGACACGCCATGTGCGATGCCGACAAGGCTGATGACCTGGGCATCCTGACGAAATCCGGAAACGGCTGCGGTAGACATGAGACTCCTTGCTGGAACGGCGATAAAACCAGTCTAAGCAAAAGGCCTCCGTCTGTTTTAAGATAGAGCGACAACTTTTGTCGAATTTCTGCCACCACGGTTCCGGAGGTTCCATGCCGATCCAACCCGTTACCCATACCCGCCTGAACCTGCCCGGGCGAGCGCCGACGCCCGAGCGTCCGGTGCGCCTGGTGGCGCGCGACCTCAATGCGTCTGAACTGCTGGCCGCTCACACCCACGCTTGGGGCCAGGTGACCTACGCGCTGGATGGCGTGGTACGGGTGACCGTCGGCAAGAGCACCTGGATCGTACCGCCGCAACGCGCGATATGGATTCCGCCGCAGGCGATGCATGAAGTGGCAACGCTTGAGAAAGCCCGCCTGCGCGCACTCTATGTGCACGCGGATGTTTCGCCCTTCCATGGCGACGCCTGCGAAGTGCTTGAGGTGTCGAGCCTGCTGCGCGAGCTGATCGTCGCGCTGGCAATGGCCGACGCCGGCGAACCACGGGAATCGATGCTCGCCGCACTGATTATCGACGAACTCGCCCGCTCGACCACCATGCCCATCCGTGTCGCCCTGCCCGACGACAAGCGGCTGAAGAACCTGTGCGAAATGCTGATCGCCGAGCCCGCCTCCACGCTCACGCTCGACGACTGGGCAGCGCGGGTCGGCGCATCCGCACGGACGCTGGCACGGCTGTTCGAAAACGAACTCGGCATGAGCTTCGGCCAGTGGCGGCAACAAGTTCGACTGGCACATGCGGCACCCCTGATTGCCCGCGGCATGCCCCTGTCGCACGTCGCGGCGGAGCTCGGCTACGCCAGCCAGTCGGCGTTTTCGTCGATGTTCAAGAAGACTTTCGGGCAATCTCCCAGCGCCTTCTTTGCGCGCCGGGAGCGTTAGCAGAGCGCGTAGGAAAACCGCCTGCCGTGCCGCCGTCGCTCCAAATGATCGCTGTGCCGGGCCTGAAGAACACGGCTGCGTGATGCGGCACTCGGCGGCAGTCCTCATGTTCGCCCGCCGCGGATGACCGGCGCCGGCAAAAAAGAAGGCCGCACGCGGCGGCCGTCTTCCTGTTGTTTTACAGCTTTAGTAAGTCCCGGTCTTCTCGAACACCAGCTCGTTGTTGCGCGCGACGACGGTCACGATATCCTTCGGCCCGAAGCGCCCCTCGAGAATGTACTTCGACAGCGGATTCTCGATCTCCTGCTGGATCGCACGCTTGAGCGGGCGTGCGCCGTACACGGGATCGAAACCTGCTTCCGCAATCTTCTGCAGAGCGGCGTCGGTTACTTCGAGCCTGATGTCCATCTTGGCCAGGCGGTTCTCCAGCACCTGCAGCTGGATGCGCGCGATCGAACCGATATGCTTCTCGTCGAGCGCGTGGAACACCACGATCTCGTCGATGCGGTTGATGAACTCCGGACGGAAATGCGTCTTCACCTCGGCCATCACCGCCAGCTTCACCAGCTGCGGATCGCTGTCCTCCATCGACTGGATCTTGTGCGAACCCAGGTTGGAGGTCATCACGATCACCGTGTTCTTGAAGTCCACGGTGCGCCCCTGCCCGTCGGTCATGCGGCCGTCGTCCAGCACTTGCAGCAGCACGTTGAACACGTCCGGATGCGCCTTCTCGATCTCGTCGAGCAGGATCACGCTGTACGGCTTGCGGCGCACCGCCTCGGTCAGGTAGCCGCCCTCTTCATAGCCGACATAGCCCGGCGGCGCGCCTATCAGGCGGGCCACGGAATGCTTCTCCATGAACTCGCTCATGTCGATGCGGATCAGGGCCTCTTCGGTGTCGAACAGGAAGGACGCCAGCCCCTTGCACAGTTCGGTCTTGCCCACGCCGGTCGGGCCGAGGAACATGAACGAGCCGTACGGACGGTTCGGATCGGCGAGGCCCGCACGCGAGCGTCGGATTGCATCCGACACCGCCACAATCGCCTCGTGCTGGCCGACCACGCGCTTGTGCAATTCCTCTTCCATGTGCAGCAGCTTGTCGCGTTCACCCTGCATCATCTTGGACACGGGTATGCCGGTCGCGCGCGACACCACCTCGGCGATTTCTTCCGCACCGACCTGGGTGCGCAGCAGCCTGCGCTCGGCCTGCTTGCCGTCGCCGGTATCGGCTTGCTTGAGCTGGGCTTCCAGCTCCGGCAACCTGCCGTACTGCAGCTCGGACATCTTCTGCCAGTCGCCCTTGCGCTTGGCTTCGTCCATCTGCAGACGGACCTTCTCGATCTCTTCCTTGATATGCTGGGCGCCATGCACGGTCGCCTTCTCGGCCTTCCAGACTTCCTCCAGGTCGGCGTACTCGCGCTCGAGCTTGCGGATTTCGTCCTCAATCAGGGCAAAGCGCTTCTGAGAGGCCTCGTCGGTTTCCTTTTTCACCGCCTCGCGCTCGATCTTCAGCTGGATCAAACGGCGATCGAGCTTGTCCATCACCTCCGGCTTGGAGTCGATTTCGATCTTGATCTTGGACGCGGCTTCGTCGATCAAGTCGATCGCCTTGTCCGGCAGGAAGCGGTCCGTGATGTAGCGATGCGACAGCTCGGCCGCGGCGACGATCGCCGGGTCGGTAATATCCACGCCGTGGTGCACCTCATACTTTTCCTGCAAACCGCGCAGGATGGCGATCGTCGCCTCCACGCTCGGCTCGTCGACCAGGATCTTCTGGAAGCGTCGCTCGAGCGCGGCATCCTTCTCGACATACTTGCGGTATTCGTCCAGCGTGGTAGCGCCAATACAGTGCAGCTCGCCGCGCGCAAGCGCCGGCTTGAGCATGTTGCCGGCATCGATCGCGCCTTCCGCCTTGCCCGCACCCACCATAGTGTGCAGCTCGTCGATGAAGACGATGGTCTGGCCTTCGTCCTGGGCGATTTCCTTCAGGACTGCTTTCAGGCGCTCTTCGAATTCACCCCGATACTTCGCGCCGGCCAGCAAGGCGGCCATGTCGAGCGACAAGACGCGCTTGGACTTCAGGCTGTCCGGCACCTCGCCATTGACGATGCGCTGGGCGAGGCCCTCTACGATCGCGGTCTTGCCCACGCCCGGCTCGCCGATCAGCACCGGGTTGTTCTTGGAGCGGCGCTGCAATACCTGTATCGCACGGCGGATTTCATCGTCGCGGCCGATCACCGGATCGAGCTTGCCCATGCGTGCGCGCTCGGTCAGGTCGAGCGTGTATTTCTTCAGTGCTTCGCGCTGGCCTTCCGCGTCCTGCGAATTCACGTGCGCACCGCCGCGTACCGCGGTGATCGCCGCTTCCAGCGCCTTGCGTGTAAGGCCGTTGTCGCGTGCCAGCTGGCCTGCGGTGGACTTGTCTTCGGTCAGCGCGAGCAGCACCATTTCACTGGCGATGAACTGGTCGCCGCGTTTCTGCGCTTCCTTGTCGGCGAGGTTCAGCAGGGCGACTGATTCACGACCGATTTGCACTTCGCCGCCCGTGCCGGAGACCTTGGGCAGGCGCTCAAGGGCCGATTTCAAGGTGACGACCAACCCGCCTACGTTCACGCCGGCCCGTTGCATAAGCGATTTGGCGCCGCCGTCCTCCTGGTTCAACAGGGCGGTCAGGATATGCACCGGGTCAATGTATTGGTTATCATTGCCGACTGCCAGACTCTGGGCGTCGGCAAGGGCTTCTTGCAATTTGGTTGTCAGTTTGTCGAGGCGCATGTAACCCTCCGGAATTCAAGTTGACCTTTAATTAGGGTCTCGAGACCACATTTCAAGAATGGATTTCTTGATTCTGACCATTTCAGTACCAGCCGGCGATGGAATTACATCAAATTCAAGTAACTTACGAGGCAGAAGAAGACCGCATCCTCTGCCGGGCCTCGTTCAAGGCTGAGGACAGCGAGCTGCAGGAAGTCCGCGCCTGGCTGACCCGGCGCATGATCAAAGGCCTGTGGCCGGCAATGGTCGATGCCATGGAAAAGCAGGTGGCATTGGACATGCCGCAGGCAGCGCATGCCAGCGGCGATGTTGTCGAAATGGAACACCATGCGAGCGTCGAAGCGATCCGTGACAGCGGCAGCTTCAACAATCCCTATCAGGACGACATTGCCGGTTTCCCGTTGGGAGAAACGCCGATCCTGATCTCGACCGCCAATTTCAACCTCGACCCGGGCCAGCCGATGCGGATGAACCTTGCGCCGTCCGATGGCTATGGCTTCGAGATCGCGTTTGCGCAGCAGGTGCTGCATGGATTCTGCTCCCTGCTGCGGGAGGCTGTGAAAAGAGCGGACTGGGACATTGAACTGCCGCTGCCCGGTACCGAAATCGTCATTTCCGGCTCGAGAATGCTGAATTAGAGGGTGTTATGAACTAGGGAAGGGGGCGCCCCCTTCCCTAGTTCATAACACCCTCTGATATGTATTGACCCGTCAAGGTCATCAAAAAAATCTTCATGGTTACAACGGGCTGACAGCAGAACAGGCGGCGAAACGACGGTTGATCAGTCTGATATACGCGGGTTGGTTACCGCATGACAAAGATTCGTCGTGGAGCTGCCTCTCTCTAGTGTCGAGGATCATCCGGTGATCTGGCGCCTCATAGAGGGTGCGAGGGTTCTCCGACCGTTGCCTGCGCTGCTGTCAGCCCGCTGTTGATTCATGTCCTTATCCTTCAAATCGTTGCTGCACTGCGTGTGGCTGGCAATGCCTGCCCGACCGCCCAGATAAAACCGGTCAGCTCGCGTGCTACCGCTGTGCAGACTTGTACCTTGAGCTTGCCCTTTTCGTCGAGCAGCCGGTACCGCCGGCACAACCTCTTTTGTGCAGCCCAGGCAATTTCCTGAACCGCCTCCGGTGTGCGTTCGGTACGCCTTTGCAGGACCGCCGTCTTGCGTGCCGGATGCCGATAGGTCCACGCCGCCTCGATCAACACCCGCCGCACATGGCTGTTGCCGGTCTTGGTGATCGCGCCGCGGCGCACACTGCCTCCGCTGGAATACTCGCTGGGCACCAAGCCCAGATATGCCATCAGTTGCGGCGCATTGGCAAAGCGCTTCAGATCCCCGATCTCGGCCACTATGGTGACCGCCGTCAGCAGATTCACCCCGCGCAGCGCCATGAGCGCCTCGATCACCGGTCACACCGACGCGGCCTGCACAACCTGTTCGATCTGCCGGTCCAGCCCCTGCACACGCTTATGGCATGACAGGACCGTATCAACATATTCCTGGAAAACGATTTGTTGCACCGGTTGCTCGAACTTTACCGTTTCCAGCCATCGGTAATGTGCCTGAGTCCACTTGCTCTTGCCGTCATAGCGCTTGCCATGCCGCAGCAGAAAGGCCAGCAAGCGTTGCTTGCCCTGCCGCTGCAAATGCTTCATATCCTCGCGCGCCCGCGTCAAATCCCGCAACCCCTCATGTTCCGCATCCGGCACCCAGACCGCCGTCAGTTCGCCGGCACGATGCAACCGCGCCAGGCTCAAGCTGTCGCGCCGGTCCGTCTTGACCCGGTCGCCGGCCTTCTTCGGGATTAACGAGGGCGCCACCACCAAACAGTCCTGCTTGAGCCCTTGCAACTGCCGGTACACCCCATAGCCGCACGGCCCGGCTTCATAGCAGAACGAGAGCGCCGCACCGCCCTTGCCAAGCTGCCGGACCAGCTTGCCCAGCGCTTCCGGCGTGTTGGCAATCTCTCCCACATAGCGCACCTCACCACCGTTGCCTTCGGCTACAGAGACCGCGATCGTCTTCTTGTGCACATCCAGTCCAACGTATTTGCTAAACTCGTTCACGGCCTGCCCCCTCAATTACGGCTCTGAGCCTGGGTTGAAAAACCTCAAGCTTAATCCGCGTCTCTTGAGGTGCGGCAGGTCAATACATTATGTCTAGGCGATCGCCTTGTAGGTGGCGAATCCAGCAATGCAGAGCGCCACCGAGCCGACCAGGTGCAACGCTGAGTGCCCGAGCGCCCAAAAATAGTCGCCACGCTGCAGGAGCGCCATAGACTCTGCGGAAAAGCTGGAAAAGGTCGTCAATCCGCCGAGAAATCCGGTGATGACAAACAGCCGCCACTCGGGCGAGAGATCCGGCAGCGCGGAGAAGAAGGCGACCGCAATACCAATCAGGTAACCGCCGCCGAGATTGGCTAGAACAGTTCCCAATGGCAACTGTGGATGTATCGCGTTAAGCAGGATGCCCAGCCCCCAGCGCAGCCATGCGCCCAGGGAAGCCCCCACTCCGACCGCCAGCCAGCTCATGCGGGCTTGCCGGAGTTGGAGGACTGGATACCCCATTTCGCCAGTGCCTCGTCGTCGGTCACGCGCGCATCCACCCAGCGGGCGCCTTGCGACGTGACTTCCTTCTTCCAGAACGGCGCCTGGGTCTTCAGGTAATCCATGATGAATTCGCAGGCGGCAAAGGCCTCGCCCCGATGTCTCGAAGTGACCGCCACGAGCACGATCTGGTCCAGCGGCTTCAGCGGGCCGACACGATGGATGACCAGCGCATCGATGATGTTCCAGCGTGCACTCGCCTGCGCAACAATATCCTCCAGCGCCTTTTCGGTCATGCCGGGATAATGCTCCAGCTCCATCTCGGTGACGCCAGCGCCTTCGTTCATGTCGCGCACGGTGCCGACAAAGGCGACGACCGCCCCGACCTGCGCCTGTCCGGCGCGCAAGGCTGCAACCTCCTTGCCGAGGTCGAAATCCTGGATCTGGACACGAATTGCCATGGGGTTAGCCGCCGGTCACGGGTGGGAAAAACGCTACTTCGCAGCCTTCGCTGATGCGCGTGCCGGCGTCGGTCATCTGCTGGTTGCAGGCCATACGCAGCGCCCGCCCTTCGGCCAGTGCCTCTGCCCATGCCCCCCCACGCTCACGCAGGAAGGAGCGCACGTCCCCGACTGTCACGACATCATCGGGCAGACTCACGTTCTCCTGGCTGGTGCCCACCGCCTCGCGGACGCTGGCAAAGAAGCGAAGTTGGATTTGCATGTTCAGTAAAGCAGTTCGCTGAAAGGAATGAATCGTACCGCGTCGCCCTGAGTAATCGCATTCCCCGGAGGATTGTCGATCAAGCCATCGCCCCATACGGTCGAGGTCAGGACAGCAGAACCCTGGTTAGCGAACAGGTCGAGCCCGCCGGCCGGATTGATGCGCGCACGCAGGAATTCATTGCGGCGATCGCCCTTGGGCAGGGAAAAGTCGGCCCGCATCGCGAAGGCCTTCGGCATCACTTCGGCTACGCCCTGTAGACGCAGGATGAAGGGACGCACGAACAGCAAGAAGGTCACGAAACTCGACACCGGATTGCCGGGCAGGCCAATGAAGAACGCGCTCGGCGCGCCATCGCGGTTGATCTCGCCGAAGGCCAGCGGCTTGCCAGGCTTGATGGCGATCTGCCACATGTTCAGCCGCCCTTCCGCCTCGACTGCCGGCTTGATGTAGTCCTCTTCGCCGACCGACACGCCACCCGAAGTAATGATCAGGTCATGTCCTGCTGCCGCCTTGCGCAGCGTCTCGCGCGTGGCGTCCAGCGAATCGGGCACGATACCGTAGTCGGTAATCTCGCAGCCGAGGTTCTCGAGCAGGCCGCGCAGCGTGAAACGATTGGAATTGTAGATGGCGCCTGGCTTAAGCGGCTCGCCGGGCATGGCCAACTCGTCGCCGGTGAAGAACACGGCAACGCGCGGCCTGCGAACGACCGGCAAGGTCGCCAATCCTACCGACGCCGCCATCCCGAGTTCCTGCGCGCGCAGGCGTGTGCCGCGGAAAAGTACGATTCCGCCAGCCCTGACGTCTTCGCCCGTGCGGCGGATCCATTCGCCGGCCTGCGGTGCATGCTTGACCAGCACGGAATCGCCCTGCACTTCGCACTGCTCCTGCATGACGACAGCGTCTGCGCCTTCCGGGATCATTGCTCCGGTAAAGATGCGCGCTGCAGTACCGGGCTGGAGTGGCTGACCGACATGGCCGGCGGGGATGCGCTGCGATACCGGCAGCAAGGCATTACCGCTGGCGCAATCGGCCGCGCACACCGCATACCCGTCCATCTGGGTATTGTCCATCGGCGGGACATTGAGCTGCGACGCCTGGTCGGCCGCGAGAATGCGGCCGTTTGCCTCGAGCGTGGCAAGCGTTTCCGTTTCCGCAATCGGTCGGACCGCCGTGAAAAGGATATGGAGCGCTTCGAGTGCGCTCAACATGGATTTCTTGTCAGTCATGCCCGCCCCGGCCAAGGTTAGAAGGTTACAAACCGGTATGCTTCGCGATGAATGCCTTCATCTTGTCGATGTCGGCGGACATCACCTCGAAGCGCTGCGGCAGCGCCTCGATGTTCTCGAAACCTGCCGGACGTTCGGCATCGCGGCCCAGAGCTTCACGGATTGTCTCATTGAACTTCGCCGGCAAGGCAGTTTCCAGCACGATCATCGGTACACCAGGCGTCAGATTTTCGCGTGCGACCTTCACGCCATCCGCGGTATGGGTGTCAATGGTCACACCGTACTTCGCATGCACGTCGCGGATGGTCGCGATGCGGTCCGCATGCACCGACTTACCGGACACGAAACCGTATTCCTTCACCTTCTTGAATTCGTCGCCGTCGCTACCAGGCTTGCCCGACAGGTCGAAGCCGCCATGCGTCTCGACCTTCTTGAACAGGGCGCGCACTCGCTCGGCATCGCGGCCCAACAGGTCGTACACGAAGCGCTCGAAGTTGGACGCCTTGCTGATGTCCATGCTCGGACTGGTCGTGTGGTAGGTCTCGGCCGACTTGCGCACGCGGTACATCCCGGTGCGGAAGAATTCGTCCAGCACGTCGTTCTCGTTCGTTGCAACTACCAACTGGTCGATCGGCAAGCCCATCATGCGAGCGATATGGCCGGCGCAGATGTTGCCGAAGTTGCCGGACGGAACGGTGAACGACACTTTCTGGTCGTTGCTCGTGGTCGCGCTCAGGTAGCCGCGGAAGTAGTACACCACCTGCGCCACCACGCGAGCCCAATTGATGGAGTTGACGGTACCAATCTTCTGGCGCGTCTTGAATTCGAGATCGTTCGATACCGCCTTGACCATGTCCTGACAATCGTCGAACACGCCTTCGACCGCGATGTTGAAAATGTTCGGGTCCTGCAGGCTGAACATCTGCGCGGTCTGGAACGCGCTCATCTTCTTGTGCGGAGACAGCATGAACACGCGGATGCCCTTCTTGCCGCGCATCGCATACTCTGCTGCGCTACCGGTGTCGCCCGAGGTCGCGCCGAAAATATTCAGCTCAGCATGCTGCTTGGCCAACGCATACTCGAACAAATTGCCGAGCAGTTGCATCGCCATATCCTTGAAGGCCAGCGTCGGGCCGTTGGACAGCGCCTGCAGCGTGAGCTTGGTGCCGTTCGCTTCTTCCAGCACGCGCAGGGGCGTGATCTGTGATGCAGCCTCGCCGGCGCGGGCATTGCGATACACGTCTGCCGTGTAGGTCTTGTGCGCCAGTGCCTTCAAGTCCGCTTCCGGGATGTCGGTTGCGAACTTCTTCAATACTTCCACCGCGAGGTCGGCATAGGACAACTTGCGCCAGGCATCGAGTTCGGCGCCGCTGACTTTCGGATACTCAACCGGCAAGTAGAGGCCGCCGTCCGGCGCGAGGCCGCCGAGGAGAATTTGGGAGAACGATTGCGCCGGAGACTGACCGCGTGTGGAGACGTATTGCATAAATTCTTGAAAATTTATTAATGTGGGGGCAGGCGCCCCTTCCCTGCAAGGCAAAGGGGCTTTTCAGCCGAATCCTGCATTATAACTGCCGACCCGCCTCCAGACGGCATTTTGCTCAGGCGGCGTGGTGCAGTTTATGCAACTCCGGGCGGATATTCGCCAGCATGTCATCGACCAGTCCATCCAGGCCGATTTTCGCCTTCCACCCCCAGTCGGCGCGGGCGTAGGTGTCGTCCACGCTGTGCGGCCAGGTATCGGCAATCGCCTGACGATGGTCGGGGCGATAACGGATCTCGAACTTGGGCAAACGCTTGCGGATCGCATCGGCGAGTTCACGCGGGCTGAAGCTCAGGCCGGCGACGTTGTAGGCGGAACGGATTCGCACTTGGTCGGCTGGCGCGTCCATCAGTTCGATGGTCGCGCGAATGGCGTCGGGCATGTAGATCATCGGCAGCGTCGTTTCCGGACCGAGGAAACAATCGTAAGCTTCGCCGCGCGCCGCCGCGTGGAAGATCGCGATGGCGTAATCGGTCGTACCGCCACCGGGAGGCGACTTGTGGCTGATGATGCCCGGATAGCGGATGCTGCGCACATCGACACCGAACTTGCTGAAATAGTATTCGCACAGCCGCTCGCCGGCCTGCTTGCTGATGCCGTAGATGGTCGTTGGGTCCATCACCGCCAGTTGCGGCGTGTCCACCGCCGGCGTATGCGGGCCGAAGGCTGCAATCGACGATGGCCAGAATACCTTCAGCGGCTTGCCGGCCCGCCCACGCTCGCGAGCCAGCTCGAGAATGTTCAGCAGGCCGTTCATGTTCAGCGTCCAGGCTTTCAGCGGTGCCTGTTCGCCAGTCACCGACAGCAACGCAGCCAACTGGTAGACCTGCGTAATGCCGTAATGTTCAACCACTTGGGCGATACGATTGGCATCGAGGACATCGAGCGTTTCGTAGGGCCCCGCACCAAACAGGCTGCGCGGGCCGATATCGGATGCGATCACGTTTCCAGCGCCGAATCGCGCCGTCAATGCTTCAACCAGCTCACTTCCGATCTGGCCGTTCGCGCCTATCACCAGAATGCGTTCCATCGTTCCGCTCCTTCAATTCTTCACAAGACCAAGTTCCTGCCCTGCCTGCTTGAACGCCGTCAGCGCACGATCAAGCTGTTCCGTCGTATGCGCCGCAGACAACTGCACGCGCACCCGCGCCTGCCCCATCGGGACGACCGGATAAAAGAAACCGGTCACCAGCACACCGAGTTCGTACAGGCGCTGCGCGAATTTCTGCGCCAGCGGCGCGTCGAACAGCATCACCGGCACGACCGGATGCGTGCCCGGCTTGATGGTGAAACCAAGCTCGCTGATCGCGTGGCGGAAGTACGACGTGTTGGCATGCAGGCGGTCGCGCAATTCCGTCGACGTCGACAAGCGCTGCATTACAGCCAGGGAAGCGCCCGCAATGGCTGGCGCCAGGGAATTCGAAAAGAGGTAAGGGCGCGACTTCTGCCGCAATGTCTGGATGACTTCCTTGCGAGCCGTAGTGAATCCTCCCATCGCGCCGCCGAGCGCCTTGCCCAGTGTGCCGGTGATGATGTCAATGCGTCCCATCACATTGTGGTGCTCATGCGTGCCGCGCCCGGTCTTGCCCATGAAGCCGCTGGCGTGGCATTCGTCGATCATCACCAGCGCACCGTACTTGTCGGCCAAATCGCAAATCTTGTCCAGCTGCGCGATCGTGCCGTCCATCGAAAACACACCGTCGGTCACGATCAGCTTGTGGCGCTTGCCGGCAGCCGCCTGCAGCTGCGTTTCCAGATCCGCCATGTCGTTGTGCTGATAGCGGAAACGCGCCGCCTTGCACAAACGAATGCCGTCGATGATGGAGGCGTGGTTAAGTGCATCGGAAATGATCGCGTCGTTCTCGTCGAACAGCGGCTCGAATACGCCGCCGTTGGCATCGAAAGCCGCCGCGTACAGGATCGTGTCTTCCATGCCGAGGAACTCGGACAAGGCGCGCTCGAGTTGCTTGTGCACCGTCTGCGTGCCGCAGATGAACCGCACCGACGAAAGCCCGTAGCCATACTTTTCGGTCGCATCGATGGCCGCATGTACCGTCGCTTCGTCTCCGGACAGGCCGAGATAGTTGTTGGCGCAAAGATTGATCAGCTTGCGGCCATCATCGCATACGACTTCCGCGCCCTGACGCGAAGCAATGACGCGTTCCGGCTTGTACAGCCCCTGCTCCCGCAACCCGGCCAGATTGCTCTCCAGTCCGGCATAAAAACTTTCCCTTGCGCTCCTCTCACCCATCATCACTCTCCCGGCTTGTTTGTTCGATCCCGGCTCGACAACGCCGGGCACGTATCCTTATCGTTTGGCATCTGTTACGATGCATTTTCAATAAAATCCGATAAATTCAATATTAAGAACACAAGTTCAATATATTGAATACTAAGCACATCCATTGAACTTTGCAAGCATCCCTTATGAAAAAGCTCGGTCCACCAAGTTCCCCGCCGGAAGTCGGGGCCACCCTTCAAAAGCTGCGGCTCAAGCGCGGATTGACGTTGGATGACCTGTCGCGCGCGGCTGGCGTATCGAAATCCATGTTGTCGCAGATTGAGCGGGAAAAGGCCAACCCGACGATTGCCGTGGCCTGGCGCCTTGCCAACGCGCTTGGCATCGGTATCGAAGAATTGTTGTCCAGCGAAAAGCCGGAGCCGGAACCGATCCACGTGCTGGAACCGCACGAGACTCCCACCCTGCCCGGCGCGCATGCCGGCTATGTGCTGCGGATCCTTGGCCCGATGGAACTGGCCGGGAAGTACGAGTGGTATGAACTCACCTTGTCACCGGAAGGCGCACTGGTGTCTAACCCGCATGACCCGGGAACGACCGAATACCTGACGCTCCTGCACGGCACGGTGGAAGTGGAAGTGGATGGCGTGACGAAAAAACTGAAGGCCGGCGGCACGGCCCGCTACCAGGCCGACCGCAACCATGCCATCCGCAACGTCGGCAAGACGGAAGCAAAGGCACTGCTCGTCGTCACGCATCGCTGAACCAAGCGCACAAATGACAAGCGGCCCGAAGACTTGCATCTTCGGGCCGCTGTTTTTTGTGCATTACCCGCTATAACGAGCGGGCATCAACATCAACTCAACTGTTCGAGACGGATCTTGGTCACTTCGCCAACCACGGTCGGCAGCGCCTCAATCTTCGAGATCGCGGAGACGATGTTCTTCTCCTGTGTCTGGTGCGTCAGCATGATGATGTCGGTGCGGGTTTCGCCTTCATCCGGCTCCTTCTGCAGCATTGCATCGATCGAGATCGACGAATCCGCGAGGATGCGGGTGACGTCGGCCAGCACGCCAGGCTGGTCGGACACGCGCATGCGCAGGTAGTAGCTGGTGGTGACTTCCGACATCGGCAGGATCGGTGTGTCGACCATCGCATTCGGCTGGAATGCGAGGTGCGGCACGCGGTGTTCCGGATCAGCCGTCGCCAGGCGGGTGATATCAACCAGGTCAGCGATGACTGCGGAAGCCGTCGGCTCGGAGCCGGCACCCTTGCCGTAGTACAGCGTCGCACCAACTGCGTCGCCGTGGACCAGTACAGCGTTCATCGCGCCTTCGACGTTGGCGATCAGTCGCTTGGCCGGAATCAGGGTCGGGTGTACGCGCAGTTCGATGCCCGCAGTACCGTTGACCTGCGTGCGCTTGGCGATGCCCAACAGCTTGATGCGATAACCAAGTTGTTCCGCATAGCGGATGTCGGTTGCCTGCAGCTTGGTGATGCCTTCCACGTGCGCCTTGTCGAACTGCACCGGAACGCCGAATGCAATTGCCGACATGATGGTCGCCTTGTGCGCCGCATCGACGCCTTCAATATCGAAGGTCGGATCAGCTTCAGCGTAGCCGAGGCGCTGTGCCTCTTTCAGCACCACGTCGAAGTCCAGCCCCTTGTCACGCATCTCCGACAGGATGAAGTTGGTGGTGCCGTTGATGATGCCGGCGATCCACTCGATGCGGTTGGCAGTCAGGCCTTCGCGCAGCGCCTTGATGATGGGGATGCCGCCGGCCACTGCCGCTTCAAACGCGACCATCACGCCCTTGTCCTGCGCCGCCTTGAAAATCTCGTTGCCGTGCGTTGCCAGCAAGGCCTTGTTCGCGGTGACCACGTGCTTGCCGTTGGCGATCGCCTTCATCACCAGCTCCTTGGCGATGCCGTAGCCGCCGATCAGCTCGATGACGATATCGATTTCGGGATTGTTCACCACCAGGTTGGCGTCGCTGACGACTTCGCATTCGCCGTTGGTCAGCTCCTTGGCACGCGCGGTGTTCAAGTCGGCCACCATCGTAATCTCGATACGACGGCCGGCACGACGCGTAATCTCTTCCTGGTTACGCTTCAGAACATTGAATGTGCCGGACCCGACGGTACCGATGCCTAATAAGCCTACTTTGATGGGTTTCATAGTCTTCAAAAATATAACGCTGCGGGATTCCGGCAATTACCGGAACTGGTTCTTACTTCAGGTTTGAAACTTTACGCGGCGGCGTGACGCTTGCGATATCCATCGAGGAAGCGTGCGATCCGTCCGACTGCCTCGGTCAGGTCGTCCGAATTCGGCAGGAACACGACGCGGAAATGATCCGGCGCGATCCAGTTGAAACCGGTGCCCTGCACGATCAGGACCTTCTCTTCCGCCAGCAGCTCATACGCGAACTGCTGGTCGTCCTTGATCGGGTACACCTTCGGATCCAGCTTCGGGAACATGTACAGCGCCGACTTCGGTTTCACGCAAGTCACGCCGGGAATGTCCGTGAGCAGCTTGTGCGCAAGATCGCGCTGCTTAAGCAGCCGGCCGCCGGGACCGACGAGGTCATTGATGCTCTGGTGGCCGCCGAGCGCGGTCTGGATCGCGAACTGCCCTGGCGCATTGGCGCAAAGACGCATCGACGCCAGCATGTTCAGGCCCTCAATGTAATCCTTGGCCGGCTTCTTGTCGCCGGATACGACCATCCAGCCAGAGCGGTAGCCGCAGGAGCGATAGTTCTTTGACAGGCCGTTCAGCGTGATGAACAGCACGTCGTCAGCTAGAGATGCAATCGAAGTATGCGTTTCGCCATCGTACAAGGTCTTGTCGTAGATTTCGTCCGCAAAGACAATCAACTGATGCTGACGAGCAACTTCGACGATCTGCTGGAGCACCTCGACCGGATACAGTGCTCCGGTCGGGTTGTTCGGGTTGATGACCACGATCGCCTTGGTATTCGGCGTGATCTTTTTCTTGATGTCATCGACGTCAGGCAGCCAACCCGATTCTTCGTCACAGATGTAATGCACGGGCTTGCCGCCGGACAAGCTGACCGCAGCTGTCCAAAGCGGGTAATCAGGCGACGGCACCAGCACCTCGTCGCCGGTATTCAACAGGGCATTCATGCCCATTACGATGAGCTCAGACGCGCCGTTGCCGATGTAGATGTCATCGATCGTCACGCCCGAAATCTTCTTTTCCTGCGTGTAGTGCATGATCGCCTTGCGCGGGGCGAACATGCCCTTGGAATCCGTGTAGCCGGCCGCATTTGGCAGGTTGATGATCATGTCGTGCACGATCTCGTCTGGCGCGTCGAAACCGAACACGGCGAGGTTGCCGATGTTCAGTTTGATGATCTTGTGGCCCTCTTCCTCCATCTGCCGAGCTTTGTCCAGCACGGGGCCGCGGATGTCGTAGCAAACGTCTGCCAGTTTCTTGGATTTCTGAATCGGTCGCACTGAAGCAATCCCTTGTAGTAAAAGCAAAAGTTGGGATGCAATGGTGCACCGCCAAAAATACCCATTTTGCCGAAAGCAAGTCCTTTTATCAATGTACAGCGGGATGTTTTAGCACGGAAAACGCTACAATGCCCCATCTTTTTCCTCTAATTGCCGGAAATTCACGCCCATTCGCGTGTCTACTGCCCCATGAAGCTCCACACCACTCCCACCCAGCATTACCAGACCGTCACGGCCTATGACGAAACAGGTGTCGAGATCAATGCCGTGCGCTTTTCGCATAGCCTGATCGTGCTGCCCGAAGTGGCCCCAGTCGCATGGACACCGAAATCCTTTGACGACCTGAATGTCGAGCACTTCGCACAGATCGACGCCCTGTCTCCAGACGTGGTCATCCTGGGTACGGGAGCGAAACAGCGCTTCGTGCATCCGCGCCTGACCAGCGCCCTTACTGCGCACCGCATCGGCGTGGAATGCATGGACAGCCAGGCTGCATGCCGCACCTACAACATCTTGATGGGCGAAGGCCGCAAGGTTGTCCTCGCACTCATATTCGAGGGCAAGTAGCGGTGCGCTTGAAGGATTGCAAACGATCCCCATCTTCCGCACTGGCCGCACGTGCCCAAAGAAACATGCAGCGTGCACGGTTCCCAATGGGATGAACATTCGCTAACATCCCGATTGCGCCCCGCACTCCGGGGCCGAGACAACAACAACTTCGCCACAAGCGACAACACACATGGACCAGGAGAAGAGCGTGGCTGAAAGCCCATCCGCATTGAATCTGATCGTCCCGGAATTTTCCGCGGCGATGACCGGCAACCAGACTTTCCGCTTGTCCGACTACAAGGGCAAAAACATCGTCCTGTACTTCTACCCGAAGGACAACACCCCTGGCTGCACCACTGAAAGCATGCAGTTCCGCGACCTGCATCCGCAGTTCCGGGAGGCGAATACCGAGATCTTCGGCATCAGCCGTGACAGCATCCGCTCCCACGAAGGCTTCAAGTCGAAGCTGGAGATGCCCTTCGAACTGATTTCTGATCCGGACGAAACGGTGTGCATCATGTTCAATGTCATGAAGATGAAAAATATGTATGGCAAGCAGGTGCGCGGTGTTGAACGCAGCACATTTGTGATTGACGGCAGCGGGAAATTGGTGAAAGAATGGCGTGGAGTAAAGGTGCCTGGGCACGTCGATGAAGTGCTCGAGTTTGTGAAGGCTCTCGCGTAACAACGCTGCTGAACCCATTGAATTTAAAAGAATTTCTTTACCGAAGGCCGTTTGTGGAAGAGGCATCGAGCCTCCCCCTCAAACGGCCTTTTTGCTTTCGCAATTCCCCCCTCCTCTCCGTTGTCCAACCTTCCACCCTCTGTTTGTCCCCTGCGCGTAGTCAATTCAACACATTTCTAGATTGAGGTACTGATGCCACTGCCTAAATTGCCGACCAAGCCAGCAACATTGCTCTCAACCCAAGACTATCCGAAGGTAGAGAAAGGAAAACCGGCAAAACCTGTGATGACGCTCGTAGAGACCACCGCACCCGCGGTTGAAAAAGCCCCACAGGCACGCACAAAGACCGAGAAACCAGCACCGGCCAAACGCACTACCAAGGACAAGGAAGTCGAAACCCTGATCAAGTCGAGCGCCAGCCGCATCGGTGACAAGATGGGCGTGACGAAGATGTTCGTGCTGGACACGAACGTGCTGATGCACGACCCGACCTCGCTGTTCCGCTTCGACGAACACGATGTCTACCTGCCGATGATGACGCTGGAGGAACTGGACAACCACAAGAAGGGCATGTCCGAAGTCGCACGCAATGCGCGCCAGGTGTCACGTTCCCTCGATGCCCTCGTCGCTGGCGTTGAAGAGCACGCGATCGAAGAAGGCATTCCTCTCTCGAAGCTTGGCAACAAGGACGCGAAGGGCCGCCTGTTCTTCCAGACCAAGCTGCAAATCAGCGAACTGCCGGAAGGCCTCCCGATCGGGAAGGCCGACAACCAGATCCTCGGCGTCGTCCGCGCACTGGAAGTGCAATACCCCGGCCGCCCGATCGTGCTGGTGTCCAAGGACATCAACATGCGCATCAAGGCCCGCGCACTGGGCCTGCCGGCGGAAGAGTATTTCAACGACCATGTGCTGGAAGATACTGACCTGCTTTACTCCGGCATCCTGCAGCTTCAGGACGATTTCTGGAACAAGCACGCCAAGGGCATGGAATCGTGGCAGGAAAACAAGCACGGCACCGGCTACACCTTCTATCGCCTGACCGGCCCGATGGTGCCCGGCTTCCTCGTCAACCAGTTCGTCTTCATGGAACCGCGCAGCGGCGAAGCGCCCTTCTACGGCCAGGTCAAGGAGATCAACGGCAAGACGGCGGTGATCCAGACACTGCGTGACTACACCCACGGCAAGAACGGCGTCTGGGGCATCACCGCGCGCAACCGCGAACAGAATTTCGCCCTCAACCTGCTGATGAATCCGGAATGCGATTTCGTCACCCTGCTCGGCCAGGCGGGTACCGGCAAGACGCTGCTGGCACTCGCAGCCGGTCTCGCGCAGGTCCTGGAGACGAAGCTCTACAACGAGATCATCGTCACTCGCGTGACCGTTCCGGTGGGCGAAGACATCGGTTTCCTCCCTGGTACCGAGGAAGAAAAGATGTCGCCGTGGATGGGTGCCTTCGACGACAACCTCGAAGTGCTGAACAAGTCGGACAACGATGCCGGCGAATGGGGTCGCGCGGCGACGCAGGACTTGATCCGCTCTCGTATCAAGATCAAGTCGCTCAACTTCATGCGTGGCCGCACCTTCGTGAACAAGTTCCTCATCATCGACGAGGCGCAGAACCTGACGCCGAAACAGATGAAGACCCTGGTCACACGCGCCGGCCCCGGTACGAAGATCATCTGTCTCGGCAACATCGCCCAGATCGATACGCCTTACCTGACAGAAGGCTCGAGCGGCCTGACCTACGTGGTAGACCGCTTCAAAGGCTGGAACCATAGCGGCCATATCACGTTGGCGCGCGGCGAACGCTCCCGTCTCGCAGACCACGCCAGCGACGTGCTCTGAACTGTCGCCCCAAACAAAAAAGCCTGCATTGAAATGCAGGCTTTTTTGTTTCCGGGAACGCTGGATTACAGAATCTGGGTCCCGATCCACCACGCGATTGCAGCCACGAAGGCCGATGCAGGAATCGTAAAGATCCACGCCCACACGATGTTGCCCGCAACACCCCAACGCACCGCGGACATCTTCTTCGCCGAGCCGACCCCAACGATGGCACCGGTGATCGTATGCGTCGTTGAAACCGGAATACCAAGGCTCGTCGCCAGAAACAGGGTGATCGCACCGCCCGTCTCGGCACAAAAACCGCCGACCGGCTTCAGCTTCGTGATTTTCTGCCCCATGGTCTTGACGATGCGCCAGCCACCGAACAGTGTGCCGAGGCCAATCGCAGCGTAGCAGCTGATGATCACCCAGGACGGCAACGGATCCTTGGCGGTCGAATAGCCCGCAGCGATCAGCAGCATCCAGATGATGCCCATGGTCTTCTGCGCATCATTGCCGCCATGGCCGAGGCTGTACAGCGAGGCCGAGATGAGCTGCATGCGGCGGAACCACTTGTCGACGCGACGCGGCGTCGAGCGCACAAACAGCCACGACACGATGACCATCAAAATCGAGCCGAAGACAAAGCCGAGCAGCGGCGACAGCAGGATGAAGGAAATGGTCTTGATCAGGCCGCTGGAGATCAGCGCCCCGGTTCCCGACTTGGCAACGGCTGCGCCGACCAAGCCGCCGATAAGCGCGTGCGACGAGGACGACGGGATTCCGTAGTACCAGGTGAGCACATTCCAGAAGATCGCTCCGACCAAGGCCCCGAATACGACGTAGTGATCCACGACAACCGGTTCGATCGTACCTTTGCCGACGGTGCTTGCAACCTTCAACTGGAAGAAGAAGATCGCGATTACGTTGAAAAACGCCGCCATCGCAACGGCGTGTTGCGGCTTGAGTACGCCTGTCGACACGACCGTGGCGATTGCATTCGCCGCATCGTGGAAGCCGTTCATGAAGTCGAACAGCAACGCCAGCGCGATCAGGAAGGCGAGAGTGTAGATACTGATTTCAAGGGTTTGCATGAGTTCTTGTTCTGATCCGTTCGAGATGCCGGCCTGGCTTTCTGAAGCCTCCCGCAGCAATGCGGCACTCGAGATTGAGCTTTCGGCAAGATCCTGTATTACGGAACATGCCGGGCTTGGGTGCTCGCTCAGGCATTCTCGACGATGATGCCCTCGATGATGTTGGCGACGTCCTCACAACGGTCGGTGACCGTTTCCAGGATTTCGTAGATCGCCTTCAGCTTGATCAGATTGCGCACGTCCGGCTCGTCGCGGAACAGCTTGGACATCGCCGCGCGCATGACATGGTCAGCGTCCGACTCCAGGCGGTCGATCTCTTCGCAGACGGACAGGATCTGGCCCGAATTGTCCATGCTGTGCAGCAGGCCGACGGCAGTCTTGACCTTTTCCGTACAGGACAGGCAGAGCTCGGCCAAGCGCTTCGCCTCCGGCGTCACGGCCTTGATGTCGTACAGCGAGATTGTCTGGCCCGCATCCTCCAGCAGGTCCAGGATGTCGTCCATCTTGGTGATCAGCTTGTGGATGTCATCGCGGTCGAGCGGCGTGATGAACGTCTTGTGCAGCATGTCGAGGGTTTCGTAAGTCACCTTGTCGGCCTGCTTCTCGATGCTCTCGATCGCATGCACGCGGTTTTCCAGGTCATCGAAATTGGTCATCAAGGCGACCATTTCCTTCGCGCCTTTGACGCACAGCTCCCCGTGCTGTACGAACAGGTCAAAGAACTTGCCCTCGTTGGGCATCAATCGTCCAAACATATTTGCACTCTCTTAAAGTTGAAGCGTTAATTCGTTGTCAGTGTTCACGTCAACCACACATCGCCCCTTGTAAGGACGAATACCAATTCCTGGCCTTACTCGTTGTCGAAGATCGCGTTGCCGCCGGTGTAATTATCGAACTTCGTGTATTCGCCGAGGAATGTCAGTCGCACGGTGCCGATCGGGCCGTTACGCTGCTTGCCGATAATGATTTCAGCCGTTCCCTTGTCGGGCGAATCCGGGTTGTATACCTGGTCGCGGTAAATGAACAGGATCACGTCGGCGTCCTGTTCGATAGCGCCGGATTCGCGCAAGTCGGACATCACTGGACGCTTGTTGGGGCGCTGTTCAAGCGAGCGGTTCAACTGCGACAGCGCAATCACCGGGCAATGAAGCTCCTTCGCAATACCCTTGAGGCTTCGCGAAATTTCGGAAATCTCGGTCGCGCGGTTCTCGCCGCCGCCCCCGTTGCCGGACATAAGCTGTAAATAGTCGACGATGATCAAGCCGAGCCGGCCGCACTGGCGGGCAAGGCGCCGGGCGCGCGCGCGCAACTCGATCGGGCTCAGCGCCGGCGTCTCGTCGATATAAAGCTGCGCCTCGTTCATCTTCTGGATCGCGTGCGTCAAGCGGGGCCAGTCTTCATCGTTCAGCTTGCCGACACGCAGGCGGCTCTGGTCGAGACGGCCGACAGAACCCAGCATACGCATGGCCAGCTGCGCGCCGCCCATTTCCATGGAGAACACGGCGACCGGAAGGCCGCTGTCGATGGCAACGTTTTCGCCGATATTGAGCGAAAACGCGGTTTTGCCCATCGATGGGCGTCCGGCGACAACGATCATGTCGCCGGGCTGCAGGCCGGAGGTCATGCGGTCGAGGTCAATAAAACCTGTAGGCACGCCGGTGATGTCATTCTGGTTGTCGCGGTTGTAGAGTTCGTCGATACGCTCCACGACTTGCGTCAGCAGCGGCTGGATGGCCATCCAGCCTTGGGCGCCACGGGCACCCTCTTCTGCGATGGCAAAGATCTTCGATTCTGCTTCATCGAGGAGCTGCTTGACTTCCTTGCCCTGCGGATTGAACGCAGCACCGGAGATTTCATCCGAGACGGTAATAAGCTTGCGCAGGACGCCACGTTCGCGGACGATCTCGCCATAGCGCCGGATGTTGGCCGCTGACGGGGTATTTTGTGCGAGTGCGTTCAGGTAAGTGAGACCGCCGGCCTCTTCCGCCTTGCCGCTGGTGCACATGGCTTCATAGACGGTGATGACGTCGGCCGGTTTGGAGCTGTTGATCAGCTTGACGATGTGTTGAAAGATGATGCGGTGGTCGTAGCGGTAGAAATCGTCTTCGGCAATGAAGTCGGCGATACGGTCCCACGCGGCGTTATCCAGAAGCAACCCGCCCAGTACGGATTGCTCTGCTTCAATGGAATGAGGCGGAATGCGAAGTGCTTCGACTTGGGGATCGGCAGCACGGTTTTCACGATTATCGCGGTTGTCACGGCTATTCATGGCGCGAATTATACCCGTTTAAGCCGGGGCTTTTCCGAGCGCATCTCAGTCAAATCCGCTTTATTTTTCCTCAAACGGAAGGCAGATTCCGCACTCTTGAAAGAGCAACAAAAAAGGCCGGGGAAACCCGGCCTTTTGAATGACTGCACTCCAGCGATCAGGCTTGTTCGCCCAGCACGGAAACAGTGATGTCGACGACAACGTCAGTGTGCAGCGCAACGGAGATGGAATGGTCGCCAACCATCTTGAGCGGGCCTTGCGGCATGCGGATCTGCGCCTTCTCGACGGCGAAGCCTTGCTTGGTCACGGCTTCGGCGATGTCGGCGTTGGTCACGGAACCGAACAGACGGCCGTCAACGCCTGCCTTCTGTGCGATCTGGACGGTTGTACCGCTCAACTTCTCGCCTTGTGCCTGTGCGGCTGCCAGCTTCTCGGCTGCTGCCTTTTCCAGTTCGGCGCGCTTGGCTTCGAACTCGGCCACGGCGGTTTCGGTTGCGCGGCGAGCCTTGCGTTGCGGGATCAGGAAGTTACGTGCGTAACCGTCCTTGACCTTGACCACGTCGCCCAGGTTGCCGAGGTTGACGACTTTTTCCAACAGAATGACTTGCATGTTTTTCTCCTATTCTTCCGTCGTCAATTAGGCGTTGTGCAGATCGGTGTACGGCAGCAGCGCGAGGTAGCGTGCGCGCTTGATCGCGGTGTCGACCTGACGCTGGTAGTGGGCCTTGGTACCGGTCAGGCGTGCCGGCATGATCTTGCCGTTTTCCTGGACGAAGTCCTTCAGGGTGTCGACGTCCTTGTAGTCGACCTGTTCAACGTGGGCGGCGGTGAAGCGGCAGAATTTCTTGCGCTTGAACAGCGGGTTCTGCTGTTGGCGCTTTTGCTTGAGTTTGCTCTTGTCGAATTTTTTACCGAATGCCATTTTTTGGCTCCTGTATCTCTAGTGATCTGGTGTGATTGACTCGAAATCCGTAACGTGGAACACGAGGCTCTTGCTGTTGCGGTTCTTGCGCGCCAGGAATCCCGTGAACAGAAACATTTCCCCTAATGCTGCCTGGTTGAATCTTCCGGAGATCTCGCCGGCGGCAATCGCGGCGATTTCCATGTCAACCTGGCGCGGGATGTTTGCCTCCACCTGCTCCGAACTGTGCTGCAATTTTGCGGACACGATCGGGATGCCTGCCGGGGTGTAGCGCAGTACGTCGCGCTCGGCTATGGCGGCAATCAGGCAAAGCTGGTTCACTCTCCTCGGCTGCCGCAATTACGCAGCGGATGCCTCTGCACGTTGCGACTTGGCGGCGTCTTCCTTCTGAACAGCCTTCATCATCGGCGACGGAGCGGTCTCGGCCTTCTTCATCTTGACGGTGAGGTGACGCAGGACGGCGTCGTTGAACTTGAAGCCGGTTTCGAGCTCAGCCAGGGTTTCGTTGTCGCACTCGATGTTCATGCAAACATAGTGTGCCTTTGCCAGCTTCTGGATCATGTAAGCGAGTTGGCGGCGGCCCCAGTCTTCGACACGGTGAACCTTGCCATTGCGCGCGGTCACGATGCCCTTGTAGCGCTCGATCATTGCGGGCACCTGCTCGCTCTGGTCCGGATGGACGATAAATACGATTTCGTAATGACGCATGAATTCTCCTTTTGGACGGATTAAAGAATCGCCCACCCCGGCGTCAAGACGGGTGTGGGAAGAGGAAAGCCCAAAATGATAACCCGATTATGGAGAAAACTCAATGCATTCAAACCCTTAACTCAAAACAGGGAGCAAAACGCGCGAAATTCCGCGTAAAACGCCGGCAAAACCCGCAATTACGCTTGCATTCGCGCGATGCCTGTATAAAAATACAGGCTGTCTATACAAACAGCGCTGGATAACCCCAGTGAATTGCCATGATCAAGCTGACCGCCCGCCAGGAACAGATCCTGAACCTGATCAGGGAAGCAATCGAAAACACCGGCTTCCCGCCGACCCGTGCGGAAATCGCCGCCGAACTGGGCTTCCGCTCCGCCAACGCCGCCGAAGAGCACCTGCAAGCACTGGCACGCAAGGGAGCGATTGAGATTTCCCCCGGCACCTCGCGCGGCATTCGCCTGCGCGACATGGGCGGCGACACCGAAGCGTCCCGCACCGCCACACGACAGATGGCCCTGCCACATCCGACGCTCATGCAGCTGAGCCTGCCGCTGGTTGGCCGCGTTGCAGCAGGCTCGCCGATACTTGCACAGGAGCATATCGAATCCACCTACAACGTCGACCCAGCCCTGTTCTCAGCAAAGCCGGATTACCTGCTGAAAGTGCGAGGCATGTCGATGCGCGACGTCGGCATCCTCGATGGCGACTTGTTGGCGGTAAAGAAGACAGATACGGCGAAGAATGGGCAGATCGTTGTCGCTCGCCTTGGGGATGACGTAACCGTCAAGCGCTATCGGAAGACGGGCGGCCTGATCGAATTGCTGCCGGAGAACCCGGATTTCGAGCCGATCCGGGTGGACGGGAGCGGAGACGATTTTGCGCTGGAAGGCCTCGCTGTCGGCCTGCTGCGTGCCTGGGGCTAAGGCCGGCACGACCAACGTGTTGGCGGTACTGGCAATACCCTCCGTTCCGCCATTACCTCTCGCTTCCAGCACAATCTCATTTTCCCGGGGCTACCTCGTTGCAAGCGACGGTCGAGAGTGAAGTTGGCGTGGTGAAGTTAGCGTGGTGAAGTTAGCGTGGTGAAGTTAGCGTGGTGAAGCTGGCGCGGGTATCGACTGAATGCGCGCAATAAAAGGCGTAATAAATGCCAAGATGACCGCATTTGCCGGATGCTCACTGTGCCGCGCTCATCACTGTGCCGGGTCGATTTCTCAGTTGCGCCCAAGTTTCTGCAGAATCTGGCGCGCGATCCCGCGCAGAATATTCACCTCTTCGGTCTCCAACTGAGTGCGCGAGAACAGGCGTTTCAAACGGGGCATCAACTTCTTCGGGTTGGCAGGATCCAGGAAATCTACCGCCACCAGCGCCTGCTCAAGATGGCTGTACATGCCTTCGATTTGCTCCAGGCTGGCCGCGACACCCTGGAAGCCTACCGGTGTCTCGGGCAACATGTCCCCAGCAGCCGCCATTCGTGCCTCATAGGCCAGGAGCTGGACTGCCTGTGCCAGGTTCAGGGATGAATAGCCGGGGTTGGCCGGGATGTTGATCAGGAAATTGCAGCGTTCGATGATCTCGTTTGGCAGGCCATAGCGTTCACTGCCGAACACCAGTGCGGCATTCAAACTTTCTTCCTTCGCCAGTTGCGCTGCCAATGCGCGCGGCGTTGCCACTGGCGGGGAAAACTCCCTCAGGCGAGCACTGAGTGCGGCAGCAAAATTGCAGCTGTCGAGCGCCTCTTCGATCGTTCCTACCACGCGCGCCCCGGCAAGCACGTCCTGCGCGCCGCTGGCAAAGGCGATCGCTTCTTCATGCGTCAACGCGTCGGGAAAACGCGGATTGACCAGGAAAAGTTGTGAAAATCCCATCGTTTTCATTGCCCGCGCGGCGGCGCCGATATTCCCGGGATGGCTGGTTCCGACCAAGACGAAGCGCAGGCGTTCGAAAAGGGGAGTACTGGATTTGGGCTGGTTCATTTAAAATAGCGGGATAACGCGGTCGCCGGCATTTGCCCGGTCGTTGCCGCATCGCTCATTAATCTTGATTTCACGTGGTTCCGCGCGGTATGCGACGGTACCGCAATTTTAACGGAACCCTTATGCATCCCATGCTGAATACGGCGGTGAAGGCCGCGCGCCGCGCCGCTTCCATTATCAATCGCGCTTCGTTCGACATCGAGCGCGTCAAGGTCACGACGAAGGATCATAACGACTTTGTCACCGAAGTTGACCAGGCCGCCGAACAGGCCATCATCGAAGTTCTGAAAACCGCGTACCCCGACCACGCAATCCTCGCCGAAGAGTCCGGCGCTTCCTCCAACCTGCACGACGAAAACGAAAACGTCTGGATCATCGATCCGCTGGACGGCACGACCAATTTCATACACGGATTTCCGCAGTATTGCGTATCGATCGCCCTGCAGCAACGCGGCCAGGTCACGCAGGCGGTCGTTTATGACCCGACCCGCAACGACCTGTTCACGGCCTCGAAAGGCGCTGGCGCGTACCTGAACGAAAAGCGGATCCGCGTCAGCCGCCGCGACAAAATGGCCGAAGCGCTCATCGGCACCGGGTTCCCCTTCCGGGGTACGGAAGGTCTGGATGAGTACATGAAGATGTTCAAGATCATGACCGAGAAGTGTGCCGGCCTGCGTCGTCCGGGCGCAGCTGCGCTCGACCTGGCTTATGTCGCCGCCGGCCGCCTTGACGGCTTCTTCGAGAAAGGCCTGCAGCCATGGGATGCCGCAGCCGGCTCCCTGCTGGTTTCCGAAGCCGGCGGTATCATTGCAGACTTCAAAGGCGAGTCCGGCTATCTGTACAAGGGCAATGTCATCGCCGGGACGCCGAAGATCTTTGCGCAGATGGTCAACCTGCTGTCGCCGTTCGCATGATGTTCATGCGAACGCTTCAATAACCGTTCATATCCAATCGACGAAGGCAGGACGTCGGCAAAGTCGTCCTGCTGGCCGCACCTGATCCTGCCGGTTCTGCCCTATCGCACCGCGGGTCCTGAGCCACGCCTCGCTTCGTCCGCCCGCCTCTCGCAGGGCAACCCAACAATATTCAAGAGAGCACATGTCTTTTACCGAACTCGGCTTGTCCGATGAAATCGTCCGCGCCGTAACCGAACAGGGCTACAGCAGCCCTACGCCCATCCAATCGCAAGCCATTCCTGCCGTCCTGCGCGGCGGCGACCTGCTGGCCGGCGCGCAGACCGGCACCGGCAAGACCGCCGGCTTCACCCTGCCCATTCTTCATCGTCTGGCGGGCAGCAAGCCGGCCGCGCCGCGCACCGTGCGCGCGCTGATCCTGACGCCGACGCGCGAACTTGCCGCGCAGGTGGAGGAAAGCGTGCGTGTGTACGGCAAGTACCTCAAGCTGCGTTCGGCCGTCATTTTCGGCGGCGTCGGCATCAATCCGCAGATCGCGGTGCTCAAGAAGGGAGTGGAAATCCTCGTCGCCACGCCCGGCCGCCTGCTCGACCACATGGAGCAAGGCACCGTCAGCCTGGCGGACATCGAAATCCTGGTGCTCGACGAAGCCGACCGCATGCTGGACATGGGTTTCATCCGCGACATCCGCCGCATCCTCGCCGCGCTGCCGGCGCAGCGCCAGAACTTGCTGTTCTCGGCGACATTCTCCGATGAGATCAAGGCGCTCGCCGACAGCCTGCTGAACTCGCCTGCGATGATCGAAGTCGCGCGCCGCAATTCGACGGCGGAAATGATCGTGCAGAAAATCCATCCAGTGGACAGAAATCGCAAACACCACCTGCTGGCCCATCTCATCAAGACGCACGACTGGTCGCAGGTGCTCGTATTCACACGAACCAAGCACGGCGCGAACAAGCTGGTCGAACAGCTCGGCAAGGAAGAAATCACCGCGCTCGCGATCCACGGCAACAAGAGCCAGTCTGCGCGCACGCGTGCACTGTCGGAATTCAAGGAAGGCAAGATCCGGGTGCTGGTCGCTACCGACATCGCCGCCCGCGGCATCGACATCGACCAGCTCCCCCATGTCGTGAACTATGACTTGCCTAACGTACCGGAAGACTACGTGCATCGGATCGGCCGCACAGGCCGCGCCGGCGCCAATGGCGAAGCCGTGTCGCTCGTGTGCGTCGATGAGCACGATATGCTCAAGGGCATCGAGAAGCTGATCAAGCGCCAGTTACCGCGCGAAGTCGTTGTGGGCTTCGAGCCCGATCCTGATGCGCGTCCGCAACCGATCCAACTGCGCAGCGGTAATGGCGGTCCACGCAATCGTCCGCCTCAACACAAACCGGCGGCCAAGCCGGCAGCCAACCCGCCGCGAACCAATGCACCGGCAAAACCAGCATCGGCGAAGCGCCCCGGTGCAAAACTGTTGTCCGGAGCGCCGGTTCAAAACCGCAACCGCAGCGGTCGGTAATACATCCCTCCTTTGAAGCTGCGCTGTTCGCTACTGGTAGCGTGCAGCGCAGCTTTGCCTCTCTCTTCAAAGCTGCGCACTGCGTCAGAACGTTCTGTGCCATATCAAGCTGCAGGCGCGATGAGCTGCCAATAATGGTATTCATTCGGCCGGACATTTGTCCGACGGAGGTACTCACATCCCGCCGCGCGTTTCCTTACCGCGCAGTACCCTGCGCAGCCTGCCGGTTCCCGGTGCGACATTCTCCGGGTGCGCCTCCGGATCGTGTCCGCGCCAGCCTTGCCGGACACCTGTTGCCGACCGCTCCTCCATGTCGACCGGACCGTGGCGCTCCATGATTTCTTCCGCACGGAGGCGCTGTTCGTCGCTGTCTACGTCAACCGTCAATACCGTGTCGCCGCGCTTGACAGCCTCGGCGTACAAGTTGCTGTAGGTGCTTTTGTCATCCATGCCGAACAGCGAACGGAAGAAATTGCCGATGCTGTCGGTCAGGCCGCCATGCGATGTCTGCTGGATGGAGGGGCTGGTCGTCGCCGAGTGGTCATGATCCGGGTTCATCTGCACGCAGCTGCGGGCGAAACCGGATGCAAGGAGTTCGTTCTTCGCGCTGCGTGCATGGTTCCGATCCTCATACACACCGATGATAGTAAGTTCCATGGTTGATCTCCTTCGCTTGGCGCCTGCAGGATGTGCGGGCTGCGGGCATGCTGGATATGCGTTAGACGTGTTTTTGCCGCCGTTTGCTGCGCCGGGACGGTAGTTAGCGCTGCTTCTTGCGAATCCTCCGGATGGCTTGCAATTGAGCGATGGCTGCTACCAGTTCCGCCTGCGCCTTGGCGCAATCTATTTTCGCGTCCCTGTTCAGCAATGCTTCTTCCGCGTGCTTCCTGGCCTCCTTCGCTTTCTCGTCGTCCAGGTCGTGGAGCATCACATAGGCCTCGTCAACAGCTGGGTTCTTCTCGAAGAATGTCCGTAAATCTGACGAACGACTGATCACCTGGGCAACATCACGGCTGCGCAGAAGAACGCATGGATGACCGGGGCCGACAACCAGGCTGCGGCGCTTGCCTCGCGCACGGACAGCACGGAATCGACCAACGAGCCGAAATACTTGAGCGATGTCGCGACGGCAGGTGCAAACCCGGCCTGGTAACGGGGCTCCGGGCACCATAGCCAACTCAAGATACCCATGGCCAGACATCACGGCAGGTTCATGAAAACCGTTCGGTCATCACTTGCACGTCGATCATCCGGTTCTTCCAGTAAACGTTATTGATGCGCGGCTGCAGGCTGCGCAGTGCCTCCGCCCCCGCATCATTGAACGTAAGCAGCACTGCGGGGCGGGATCCGTCCCCGGGCATATGTTCGATCTCGTCGAACGGCGGAAATCCGTACTTGACCAGAAACTCCTTGATTTCCTCGTCCGATGCGCTGTCGTCCACATTCCCGATCATCAACTCGCCCATGGCACAACCTCCTTCAAGCCATGATGTTCACTCCACCGTCAACATACAGCGTTTCGCCCGACAGCCTTCTCGCATACGGCATGGCGAGGAATGCGCAAGTGAAGCCGACATCCATGATGTCGACCAGTTCGCCCAGGGGTGCGCGTTGCGCGGCTTCGTTGAGCAACAGGTCGAAATCCTTCAGACCCGAGGCGGCACGGGTCTTCAATGGTCCCGGCGAGATCGCATGCACGCGAATGTGCTGCGGTCCGAGTTCATAGGCGAGGTAGCGCACGGATGCTTCGAGCGCCGCCTTCACCGGTCCCATCACGTTGTAGTTGGGCACCACCTTGTTGGCGCCGTAGTAACTCATCGTAAACATGGCTCCACCGTCCTTCATCAATGGTGCCGCGCGGCGTGCCATGCGGATGAAGGAGTGGCAGGAAATATCCATCGCCTGCGTGAAGCCTTCGGCGGAACAGTTGAGCAGGCCGCTCTGCAGGTCGTCCTTCGGTGCCCATGCCATCGAGTGCAGGAAGATGTCCAGCTTGCCCCACTGTTGCTCGATCCGGTCGAATATCGCGTCGATGTCTTCCTGCTTCGTGACATCGAGCTGCATGAAGATCTGCGTTTCGAGGTCGCGCGCCAGCGGTTCGACATAATCCCTGGTCTTTTCGTTGATGTAGGTGACCGCCAAGCCGGCTCCGAGCTCACGGAACGCCTTTGCGCAGCCGTATGCAATCGAGTGCTCGTTGGCTATGCCGCATACGAGCGCCTTCATATCCTTCAATACCGGGCGGTGAACGTCGAGTGTCATGATGAAATTCCTTCGATGGACATGTTGAGAACGACGTTCGGTACGACAATCGCAGTCTCCGTTGCGTTCAGTACATCACGCATCGACACACCATGTGCAGTCTCCAGCAAGGTCGTGCGACCGGCGGAAAACGCAACGACCTCCATTTCCATGATGAGCAAGTCGATCGGCCGCAGGGATTTGAGCGGCAGGGAACACTGTTTAACGATTTTCGCCTTGCCCTTGATCGTATGCTGCATTCCAACGATGACGCGCTTGGCGCCGATCACAAGGTCCATGGCACCGCCCATCCCGGGCCCCATTTTGCCGGGAATCATCCAGTTTACGGGCGCTCGGTCATGCAGCGCCGCCTCGACGAAGAACTGCTCTCCGCCAAGCTCCATTTGGCGCTTGCCCTCTTCTCCCAGTGAGCCCCCACCGGTCGGCATCGACGTGCCGCCGAGTCCGTGGCCGGCGGCTCGGGCGGCCCGATCCTGCTCGTCATCAGCTTCTACTTTCGTGACCGGCAGCGATCGAGATACGAAATGCGGCGCAACTCCGGCTTGCCTCGCTGATTGACCTATATGCCCAGACCATCATCAGTATCGGCGCGGCCATTCATCGCCTTGGTCACCCAGGCGATCGCATCGAGCAATGCGTGATCGTCCACCGGCTTGCTGAGAAAGAACTGGGCGCCGATGCGTTGCGCGCTTTCCCTTACCTCCGCTCCTTCGCGGGCAGAGATCGCAATGATCGGCATGTCCACCTTCATTTCTTTCAGCCGCGCCGGCAGATCCCCGCCGATCTTCTCGGCCAAGGTCAGATCGGCCACGATACAGCCATTGGAATTCGCATCGATTTCATCAAGCAGATGCTCAGGCGATGTGACGCACTTCGCAAGGACGCCATTTGCAAGCATCAATCGCAACAGGCTTTTACGAACCGATTCATCGTGCTCCAAGATGTACACGGTGCGCGCGCGTCCTATACTCGCCACTTGTCGCCTCTTTTTTCGATAAGAATCAGAGTATTTCCGCTACAGCATGCCGGCAATTGGACCTTGGTCTTATCGGTTCCCTGCCTGCAGCAGGCTACCCGGCATGGCAAGGAGCGCAGCATTCGCTCCGGAGCTTCGATCGAGGCCAGATCCATTGAATGCGGGAAAGAGACCGCCAAGCCGCGACGCCACAAGCGCTTGACGCACGCAACCTCTCGACATTATCCCTTCCGGTCAATGTCCGGAGTATGCACCACCGTCATTGCCGTCCATCTCGGCGTGATCGATATTTTCAAACCACACACGGCGAACTTCATTGTGCCGCGGTTCTCTATCAACAGGCACGCCCGTCAGCCGGCTTTCGGCCGCGAAGCACATTCTGCACCACCTGCCTGACAACACCGGTGCTGAAACTTTCGAGAGCAGGCATGTGACTACTGCAACCTCTTACTTCAAGATTGCGTCCGAACTCTCGTCCGGATTGATTGCTGTTTCTGACGAAAAGCTGCACGACGCGATTCCACGCGCATTGCATCAGATCATCGGCTTCTTCGATGCGGATTGTTGCGCCGTGTTCAAGTCGGCCGACGAAGATTCGCAGGTCGAACTTATACACGCGGCCGGCGCAGGAAATTCGGCCTCGTCATGCTCGAGCCTGGATGCAAAGGAGCTCGCTCGGCTGCTGCTCCGTGATGTCCTGCACAGCAATGAGAACCTCGTCCTGGGCATGCGTGGCGATTTTCCCTCGGGCGCCATGGTGCACCGGGCTCGCCTCGCGAACCTGCATATCGATTCCCTTCTGCTGATACCGATTGCCGCCGGCATACCAGCCTCCTATCTGTTCATGCTCGCTTCCACCCGCGGCGGACGCGACTGGTCGCGCACGCAGTTATCGCAACTGCGTCTTCTGGCCGAGATCGTTGTGAGTGCGATATGCCGGTTCGACATGCAGGATGCCTTGCAACGCGCGGCGCGCGACCTGTCCGAAGCTCACCGCATCGGCCGGCTCGGCACCTGGGAGTGGGAAGTGAAGAGCGGCAGGATCGTGGATATGGATGGCGTGCAGCACATTCTCGGCGTCAGACCGGAATCTCAGGAAGATTTCATGAAGCTCGTCCAGGGATCCGAGCGCGACCAGCTTCAAAAGGCGATCGACAAGGCAGTTTCAAAAGAAGGCGACAGGAAACTGACCGAATACAGGATACGAACCGGCAGGGGTGACACGCGCATCGTAAGAAGCAGTTTCGAAGTGCTGCGCACCGAGAACGGGCCGCATATAGTCGGCACCTTTCACGATGTTACGGAAATGTGCCGAGGCGAACAGGAACTGCAACTCCTCCGTTCGCAGCAATGGCACGCAAACCGCATTGCACGCACCGGAGTGCTGATCGCCTCGCTTGCGCATGAACTGAGCCAGCCCCTTTCTGCTATTCTCAGCAATGCACAAGCCGGCCTGCGCTTCCTCTCGCGCGAGCCACTTGACGTGAGGGAGATCCACGACGCGCTGACGGATATCGTGTCGGACAACAGACGTGCCCGGCAGATCATCGATGCCCTGCGGGCGATGATCCGCCGGGAGAAGACCAGGCGCGTGCGCGTTGATGCGACAGACATCATGCGCGAGGCCTTGGACCTGCTGCACAGCGAATTCGTCTCCCACCACGTGGAAGTGGATCTCTCCTGTGAAAACGGATGCTTCGTGCTCGCGGACAAGACGCAGATCGAACAAGTCCTGCTCAACCTGTTATTGAACAGCATCGAATCCATGCGCACCCAGCCGATGCATCTACGCCGGGTAAAGGCGCAGGTGCAACATATCGGCGCGGAGGAAGTCCAGGTGTCGGTGTGCGACACAGGTATCGGCATTCCCCCGGATCAGATCGAAGACGTCTTCGAAGCCTTCTGGACTTCGAAATCCCAAGGCCTGGGCATGGGACTGGCAGTATGCCGGTCCATTGTAGAGGCGCATTGCGGCAGGATATGGGCGGAGCGCAACAGCGAGCACGGCGTGACTTTCCTTTTCCATTTACCCGCCGTAGCATCACCATGAGATGAACCCATGTCTGCGCGAAACGAAATGTCTTGTGTAGTAATACAGGACGAGCAGGATTTGGCCGGGCTTAACTTCGATCAAAGAAACAGCCTGCGACATCGCCTAAACATGAATGAGGTGAACTGCTGAAAGGTGCTGATCATGTTTCCCCCATCGGATTTGCAACTCGAAGCCAGTCCGCCCTTGATCGCCGTAGTGGATGACGATGGAAGTGTACGCAGGAGCCTTTCCCGCCTCATCCGCGCCGCGGGATGGAGCGCGGAGACGTTTTCATCCGCATATGAATTCATGGCGTGCGAGCTTTCTCCTGACGCGGCCTGCGTCCTGCTGGATATCCAGATGCCCGGCCTGAGCGGTACCGACTTGCAGGAGTGGATGGCGAACAAGGGCATTTCCTTGCCGATCATCTTCCTGACCGCATTCGGCGATGTGCCGACCAGCGTTCTGGCGATGAAGCGGGGCGCGCTGGACTTCCTGGTCAAGCCTGTCGACGATGAGGTTTTGCTGGAAACGATAAGCTGCGCAATAGCCCGTCATGCATCGGAGAAGTCCCGCAGAGGGCTACGGGATGCAATCATGGAGCGTCATGCCTGCCTGACGGCGCGCGAGCGCGAAGTCATGGGCAAGGTCATTGGCGGCCGTCTCAACAAACAGATTGCCGCTGACCTCGGGATCTCGCTGAAGACGGTGAAAGTGCACCGTGCCCGCGCGATGGAGAAGATGGGAGTACGGTCCGTTGCCGCGCTCGTGCAAGCCTGCAACTCGGCAGGAATCATGCAGGAGTGAGAAAGCCTGCTTCTCCCACGGTCACGACATTGGCCCAAAGGGCAATTGTCGTGGACAGCATGTGCTCGACACAATGACGATTATTCGCGTCCGCTTAGGCCGCGTCAGGAACTACCATGTACAAGTCGAAGCAGTTTTTGGCGTATACAATCGCCCTTTCCCTGGCAATCATCGCCGGCGTTTCGCAAAGCGAAGCCACGCAACCGGCCGTGCAAAATTACAGCGACCCGTTTGTCCAACAAAGGAAAGAAATGCACGAGGCCAGACTGGATTACGAATCGGGCAAGATTTCCGTGCACGAATATGAGAAAAAGCGGGCCGACGCTTCGGCAAGGCTTCAGGCGAGCGGGGAGCGCGGAATTTTCGAAAGGAATCTCGAAGTCCGCCAAGCTCCCGGCACATCGCGTGCCGGGAAGTAATCTTCATCAATGCGTTGTCGATGCCGGAAACTTAATCTCGGATCTCAGAACGCGTATGAGAGGGCCGCGCCAATCGCCCACTGATTCGCATCGCCGCGCTGTTCGATGATCGGGCTGTCCTTGGCATCGCCGAGCAGGCGCTCGTAACGGCCGCCCAAGGCCAACAACCAGTTCTTCTCCAGCAGTATGGTCAGACTGAACGGAAGCTTCAACGACGTCAGGCCGTTATCCGGAACATGCTCGCGCCCGCCGAGGATCGGAAACAGAGCCACATCCGAACCGGTCACGCCGAAGTACGCGCGATTGAAGCTGCTGCTGGCGAAGAACATGCCGAGGCCGATGGTACCGATCGTCTTGTTCCCGGCCATCGACCTCTGGAACGGGTAGATATAGTTCACGCGGAGATTGCCGGTCGCACCGTTATAGGTATCGCCCGTATTGCCGACAACATCGACTTCAAAGATGAGTTTGCGGAGCGGGTTGCCGCGATCGAGGTGCATGTGGTACGCGGCGAACACGCCTAGCTCGGTTGTGCTGGCGATCGGCCGCATGCGTTTGACGATTTCGTCATCTACATCGTCATCGCGACGCCCTCGCACGCGGAGCACCGGTCCAGCCCGGAATTCCTTGCGGTCGACCAGATTCAGGGTCAGTTCGGGGCCGAGCAATTGGACATAGCGGTCTCCGCCAAACCAATAACGCACGATCGGCCGGACCGCTCCTTCATTGTCGGCGGAACCGTAGTAGTCCGGCACGGCAATCAATCCGAGTCCGGCAACATTGATCCCCTCCTGGAATTCGAACGGAATCATGCCCTGCGCCATTGCACCTTGTGCAGCCAGCATCGCGGCGCCGACAGCAGCGATTTTGCATCGAAGCGTGGGAGTCTTCATCGATACACCTCGCATGCAGGAAACAGCGGTGCAGGGACCGAACATCACGACCGAGCCGCTGTCATCCATCGGCTCGGCGCATTTCATCCAGCCGTTTCCTGAAGTCCTAGCCCAGTGATCGGAAATGCATTGCTTTTTTCATTCCAGGTAATCTGCTCGTCCCGGGGGAGTGGTATTCGCCCTTGCGCGCCGGTGTCGCGGCACTTATCAGATTGCGCAAGCACTTCCAGCCCGGCCGACATCTCCATCCCCCTGGGTGCCAAGCCGGACGCCTCATTCCTAAAGATATTGTTCATGCAGCAGACAGGCAATCAGCCCTCGACGCCGTAGCGCTGCCGCGCCCAACCGATCCATCAATTGATGTAAGAGCGGAAGATGTCGTTTGGTTGCGGCGCACCGTGTTCCGTGCTCGCGCTCGCACCCGAACTGCCGCTCGTCTCGCCGCCCATGCCAGCACAACCGGCAAGCATTGCAAGCAGAATCGTGACCATCAAACCTTTGACTTTCATTTCACACCTCCACAGCTCCACAGTGACATTGACGCCGCAAGTGAAAACGCAACGATCTTCGGAGGACGGGCAGGCCCGTCCGCGGGCGCATGCAGGCAAGCACAATATCCTCCATCGCTGGATTCGATGGCGCAGGCCTACCTTTCAGTGACCGCATGCCCGCTCGCTCGCGCAGGCGGCCGCTAAAATTCTGGATCCGAACCTGATGCGGCGCCCGCATCTTGCATTGGCAAGAGGCCAGCAACCGCAGTACGCATCAACCGCCGAAATACAGGTAGTTGGCCGGGTCGTTCGGATTGGCAGTCGGGTAATTCGGGGCAAATTGCCCGCTACCGCGCGACATACTGCCGGCACTGCCGGTTTGTCCTGCGGGGCCGCCGCTTGTTTCATAAGTGCCGGCGCATCCGGCGAGGAATACGAGCGCGAAAATGGCAACAGTGGCTTTCATGACGCATCTCCAGGGTGACGATCCTTCTTGTTGCTCCTTCAAGGTATCCCTCGCACCACGCTTTTTCTATTGGCCCATGGTCCCATATTCGGGCTGTCGTCCCGGCAAGGACAAGCTTGCCGTTGGCGCAACGGATTGCATTTCATTACGACACGGCCGGACGAGCAGGTAAAATTGATGCCCCGCATGGCGGCGTACTGTTTTCTTTCATTTAAATGGTCGCGTGCTTTACCAGGACGTTGCGGAACCCAGCGGCGCAGGCACATCGCCGCACGACCGCCCGTCACCAGCAGGATGGTAGGAAACAATTGAATAATCAGGCACTTACTGCAGCTTCAACAAAGAACCAGGGACTGACCCCGGAAGAGATGTCCCGCCACACGCCGATGATGCAGCAGGGTGTTACCCTATGAAAAATCAGAGCAATTTCTGAAAGTTACGCCAAAAACTACGCCGATCAATGAGCCGAGAAGCTCCTCCCACCTTTTACAAATACTACCCAGTTGAAGAATGGCTGCCCAAATTTTTTGCCGGCGAGTCACTCAGATTTTCAAGCCGGACGACGTTCAACGACCCATTCGATTCGCGACCGGCGTTTCAAATTCTCGCCAAGACGGAAGCCGGAAAGAAGTACATTCATAGCAATCTGCGCCGAACGAATCTATCGCCAGCTGAACGAGTACGAGCCGCTGCACGCATCCGCGCTCAAAGCCAAAAGGCCCGCCCTTTTGGGCACGGCGATATTCAGCGCGTGCTCGATGAAACGGGAATCCTGAGCCTGACGACGACTTGGGAAAACATTCTCATGTGGTCTCACTATGGGCAGCATCACCAGGGAATCTGTGTTGGGTTCCATAGCGAAATCGACGTGTTTGCCACGGCTTTGCCGGTCGAGTACAGAAAGGAACTTCCGGTGATATATCGCCCCGACGACGAGGGCGACGACATTATCGGGAAAACGTTCCTTACTAAAGCGAAAGACTGGGAGTACGAGGATGAGTGGCGGATCATTAAAAGAAAGCTATCCACACGAGAACAGCAAGCCGAGCGGGAAGCTTTGGGATACCTCTCATCGGAGGAAATTCGGGTTCTAGTGGATCACCGCGGTCGGGGAGATTATCAGTTCCACACCAGCGCCATTGAAAGCGTGACTTTGGGAATGCGCATCCCGAAGCCGGATGAGGAAAAGGTTTGCGCATGGATCCGGGAATCAGGATTAAAAATCCCTGTCTACAAGGTTAATGAACCTTCAACACAATACGCAATCACCAGAATGAAGCTTCGCTGATGGGCATCACGAAAAATTCGCGCAAGCGAGGGCGTCTCGGTGCTATCGCTTCCCCGGCGCACCGCTATCGAATCGACCATCGAAAGGCTTAGGTCGACGACACTAGGCCGGCCCTTGAACTGCTCTGCACACTCCCGGCTGCCCATCAACACCGCTACTCATGCGATGTCGACAGCACTTCAATGAGCCAGGTCTGCGCATACGTGGGTCCCATGTCTCCACGTTCAAATCCGGAGATCGACATCGTGCTCCCCTTGATATAGAGCACGGCCGCGTCGACCAAGGGAGGCAACGCATCTGGGTGTCCTCGCTGGCTGAAATCGAACAGGTGGGCCGAGCGCATAAACCGATTCAGGTGGTCGTCCCGGCTTTCTTGAATGCGCAGCTCTCCGACAACAGGCTTAAGCGTGCTCAACTGCCAGCGTGGAACCTGCTTGCCTTCGTTCCATAAACGGACAACGCTAACTTTCATGCCGGCACGTCACACCAATATACTGTATATAAATACAGTATATCGCAAACCTGCGCCACAACAAGATCACCTCGGGCAATGACATTACAATAAGGGTATGTGTGCCAACTACCGCCCCTCTACCCGCGAGCTGCTGCAGCAGCATTTCCAGGTCGCGCCGCCGGATCCTGAGTTCAAGGACGAAGCTTTCCCGGGATACATGGCGCCGTTCATCCGGCCGCCGAGCGCTGATTCCGTACTAGGCGATCGAGCATGCACGCTCGGTATGTTCGGCATGGTCCCGCACTGGGCCGATACGAAGCTCGCGCGGCAGACCTACAACGCCCGCACCGAGACGGTCGCGAGCAAGCCCAGCTTCCGCAACGCATGGAAGCGCCGGCAGTTCTGCATCATCCCGTTGGTTTCTTTTTATGAGCCGAACTATGAATCCGGCAAAGCTGTGCGCTGGGAGATCGCAGACGCTGACGGCGGGCCGCTGGGAATCGCGGGAATCTGGGACCACAAGCAGGAAGGGCCGAACGGCCTCCCCCTCCTATCATTCTCGATGTTGACCATCAACGCCGACGGCCATCCGCTGATGCAGCGCTTCCACAAGCCGGACGACGAGAAACGCATGCTGGTCATTCTCCGACCGGATCAGTATGACGAATGGCTGCATGTGCCGGTCAATGACGCGCCGAACTTCTTCGAACGCTATCCAGCTGAACGCTTGGTGGCAAATCCCGCGCCACGGTGACGTGAAATGGAAAAGTCTGCCCTCTCCCTTTTACAGCATGACGAACTGTGCGAAGTCCGCACCGATCAAGGCATTCGCGAGGCCAGATGGCGACCGAACAGCCGCATTTTCTACTTCACAGACAACAATGAGCCGCGGTTCATCCCTGCCGAGGATACGCTGGAATGGTGGCAGGCGTGGGTGAAATTCTGAGGCCCTGACCTGCTTATATACCCCTAGCTTCTGGCAACGGCCTCTTCACAGGCAAGGCCGGCTGCCAGCGTTCATTTCCGCGGCGATCGCGTACGGCAGCAGATCTTTCACTTGGCCAGCCAATTCGACAAGCAGCGTTAGCATCGCCTGGCGGACCTCTTCATTGTAATTTTGAAAAAGCTCGTCTGAAACGATCAATGCCAACGCCTTGATCTGGTCTACAGACCGCAGCAGCACACCCGTTTCCGCCCCCTCCTCAATGACAACGGCTTTCCCGCCAACGCAGGGAAAATACAATGTTTTCTTCTGGGTATCCATATACTCGTTTCTCGTTAGACTGTTACGACGAACGAAGAATGCCTAAAGGACACGCTCATGAGTGAGAAAAAATCTACCGGTCACCAAAATCATGACGAGGCCATGGAGAGGGACAGAAAGATTGACCAAGGGACGGACGAGAGAGTGGCCGCGGGGATCCGGAATGTTCACGACATTGTGGCCGAGTACCACAAAGCCAACGAAAGCAGCATGAGCATGCGGAATATCCTGCCGCTGGTTAGAGAACACGTCGATGGCCCGGTACAGGATTGGCTCGCAAAGTACAAGTCAGAGCCGTTTTCATTTTCGACAATGCTGGCAACTGAAGGGCTGCGAGGTTCACTGTGTTTCGACCGGCTCTGCGACGCGATGGAAGCGCAGTATGGGTGGGATTTCAATCTGATGTTCCCCGACTTGGGGCCAACAAGCTCCTCGCTCGTCTACTTCTCATTCTTCTGCTGCGCCCATTACGGGGACACCGAGGAAGTTGTGATGATTTGCACCGTCCGAGAGGAAGGAAAACCTCGTAGCACTTCGATCGACACCAGGCGCACAAAACGACGGAACGCCCCCAAGAAGAAGGCCAAGGCAATGCTGCACAGTGAGGTCGATTTTCTAGAAAACGGCCCAGGTGATCGCTACTGCCAGCTGTGCCACCGATTTACCGAACAAGCCGATGAAGTCCTCCGTGTTTTCCAGAACCCGGATGAAATCAAATTAACGACTGCGCGCGCCAAAGAGCTTTTGAAGAATCCCAAGGTTCGCTTCTATACGCCAGGATTCAGCGATGAATATTGCAAACACCACTCGCCAAAGAAACAGCCAGTGGCTTACAAAAAGGCGTTGGGACGCCGATCGCTTTATTACGCCACTCGAAAATTTCTGATCCTCGTCCGGCAGGCAAGACGGATAGGCGCTGGGCATATTTCCGTTGTGCGCAAAGCGTCATTCCTGATCGCGAACGAATGTCCCGACCAGAAACTCATCAAAGAGATCCCATCGATTGTCCGTGGCTGGCGTGATTATGACGACGGCGAAGACGACGAAAACTGGCGACATCAAATCTCGTCACATATGGACAAGATCATCGCATCATTTCAGTCGGCGGCGCATCCATTAACTCGGCTTACGGAGTCAATTGCAACTGACAGTTTAGGAGAACTGTACAGTCTCGCAAAGCAAATGGACCTGCTTACCGATCTCGAGGAGGCCCTTGGGGCATCAGGCTTTATCTTCGACCCGTATGTGGTCTCCCTGAAGAACGGCGGCACGGTTTTTGGCTACCAGCTGAGCAACGAAGGCGACTAAAACCAGTAATCGACAATCAACAAACTCCAAGGACAAGCTCTTTACCCAGTGCCCGCAATGCCTCCTGAATCGTGTCGATCTTGGTAGCGTGCCCAAGGTCGATCAGCCGATTCACGTCCTGCGGCCTGGCACCTAGCCGACGCGCCAGCTCAACCGGCTTCACTTGCTGCGCCAGCATCTCGTTCAGCAAAAGCACCTTGGCCGACATGCTGGCCGGCAGTTCGACATACTGGAATTTGCCGCGCATCTTGCTCGGCAACGGCACCGGCCGGCGATCATCAAAATAGAACTCCATCGCCGTTTCCAGCGCGTCCTTGGCCATCTGCAGCGCTTCCTCTTCAGTCGATCCAGAAGTCAGCGCCTCCGGAATATCCGGGAACGACACGCAAAAGCCGTCGCCGTCACGCTCGATCGTTACAGGGTATCGCATACGCTTTTCTCCATCATTGGTTCGAAAATCGAACCACGAGGGCCGTGAAATATCGCGAGTTACCGGAAGCCCCTTTCGGGGCTCCCTCCTTACTTGATCCCGAGTTGTTTCAGAATCCTCTGCCTGAGTCCTTCGCCAATTTCATGGCTTGGGTGCCTCGGCAGGGTGGTCTGTTTGCCTTGGTAGTAGAGCTTCAGGTGCTTGCTGCCGTCCTTCGTTTCTACCCCTTGAGCCTCCAGCCACCGCCGGAACTCGCTTTGCTTCACCGCACCTCCCTTATTCGTTGAACATGGAGAAAGTATAAGCAATTTCGTTTATATACGCAAGAACTTTTTTAAACTTTTTTGTTTATTTTTTTAGGAGCATTACTTACGCAGCCTGCGCGGCAACCATCCTTGCAAGCACGTCTGCTGCAGCGTTGTAGCCGTCGTCCAGCAGCCGCTGGCGCAGATCAAGCGGCATGTTCCTGTCCAGGCTCGAAGCGTATCCAGTCTCCACGAATGCCACTTTCGCTCCGGCCGCTGCCGCCAGATCGACGTGCGTGTTCTCGTTCGACGCCATCATGAGATCGATCACCCGCGGCACAATATCCAGGAATGAGTACACTCCGGGCTGCATCGGCGAGGCCTTGGAAACAAGCTGGATGCCAAGTCGCGGCACTGAATCGATCTCCAGCCGGTCGACCGGGATATTGTTCACCATGCCACCATCCATCAGCATGGCGCCGCTGATCTGGATGGGGGAGTACACGAACGGGATCGCGGCGGAGGCACGCGCAGCGAGGGCTACCGACGCGAACGGTGTCGTCTCCTTGCTGAACTCAAAAGTCACCTGGTTCGCTACGTCGGACGCCATCACCACCAGATCCACATCAAGGTCGGCAAAGGTCTTGCGACCGGTATTCTCTTCCAGCCACTCCTGAAGCGTGTTGCCGGAGCAGTAGCCGAGATTGGTCATGAGCGCCCACAAGGAGAAGCTGAGCATGTCGGACCAGTCACGCGATAGGGTCAGCTCGCGCATCTGCTCAAGCGGCATGCCGCAGGCCGCCATCGTGCCGACGATCGAGCCACCGGACGTGCCAGCGTACTGGACCGGCGTGAAACCCGCATCCCGGATGGCCAGCAGCGCGCCAACATGAGCCGGAAACTTGAACCCCGAACCGCTCAAGGCAATACGGATCGGCTTCATTTCGCGGCCTCGGTCGGCTTTTCGACAGAAACCGGCGTGCCGGGCGCGGCGTGCGGCGTGTTGTAGGTCGCAATGACGGACCAGGATACGTTCAGGCCAGCGCAACCGGTCAGCCCGGCCATCAGCCCAACGAGCACCGTAACCAGCAGGCCGACGCGCGCGCAGTAGAACAAATCGAGCTTCATCCAAGAACCTCCCTTGCTTTTTCATGCAGCGCGACGCGCTGCTCATAGTGGGTGTATCCGCCGTTGATCAGCTTCGTGATCCGGCGGAAGTTGCCGGCGTCGGCCAGCGCGTTGAGCCCGTGGGAATGCCAGAACCAGGCGGCCGACCGGCACGCGTTGCGCGGATCTTCGAGCAGTTCTGGGAAGTGCAACAGCCGGTCATCGCCGAAAAGCGCCATCGAACAGGACAGGTAGTTCGCCCGGCCCGTGACCTGGATCAGGCCGCGCCCCTTGAAGCGGACACCGTCGCCCTCCTCCGAATTGCCGAGGTCCTTCCGGTTCTCGTAGGCCTCGCCACTCGCCAGCTCACGCACGTAGAGCAGCTGACCGGATTCGTGGCCAATCTGCGCTAGGAAGGCAGCCTGCCGCGCGGGCGTGTTGATCTCGTACTCGGCCATTGCTGCGACCAGGTGCGGAAGGAACAGGTCCACGCGCCGCTTTGCCAGCGGCATGATGGCCAGCAGCTGGTCGCCGGTCATTGGGCGCCCCGCTTGTCAGCGCAGACGCGACGGCGGTTTGTGACCACGAACGCGGCAATACCGACATTCAGCACGACATCCGACCAGGTCGGCGTCGGGCTGCCGTAGACGGGCCCGAGCAGGACCGCGCCCGCACCGGTCACCATCACCACCCACGCGAAGCGGATGCCGTGCTTGGTGCACCTGGACATGTTGTTGATGGCGCCGAACAGACCAACGCCGAAGATCACCGCCGCCGCGGCGAGATTCACGGCAAGGATCATTTGACATCCCCCTGCTTCCGCAGCCAGTTCAGCCCAGCAGGAATGAGCACCTGAGCTGTGAGACCGAGGCCCGCTGCACAGGCCATACGGACACCACCTCCGGTACCGACGAGCCAAGGGAAGTAATGGACAGCAGCGGCCGCAATCACTGGGGCAAAAAAGCCTGCCAGGATGGATGAGCTCGCGACCGTCCCGGCAATCTTCAGCGCCGGCATAGACGGCAGATAGGAAAGCGACACGAGACCGCCGAAGAACCCGGCAAGCAGTGCGTCATAGTGCACACCGAGGATTGACCCGGTTAGCGTGATCGTCCCGGCCGCGATCGTCACGCCGACCGTGGAGCTTGCTGGTTCAGCCATTGAGAGCCTTTCTTATTGTTGAGGCAATAAAAAAGCCGCCCTTGGGCGGCCTGCATGGGGATGGGTTGGCACTACAGCGGCTCTTGCTCCGGCGCCGGGGCGGCGGCCTCAATCTCGGCCAGAAGCTCTTCCTCAGTCGGGATCGCCCGCTGATGTGCTTTCACGGCATTGAGGATGCCAGCAGCCGTGTTCCAGACAAGCGAGCGCCAGGCGCGCAGCGCGCGGCCTTCATTCTGGAAGCGAGGAACTGCTGGCTCTTCGGCGTAGCTGATCGCGTGAAGGATCGGGGAAACCTCCGGTCGGTTCGGATCTCCGTAGCCGAACAAGCGCGCCACGTCGTCCAGTCGCTTCTGCACTACGCCGTCGTAATGTTTGATCAACTGCTCCTGGGTCGGCTGCAGCGCTGCATTGTGTTCGTCCATCCGTATCTGACTAAACACCAGTGAACTGCCCTGCCTAACCATCCCGCCAAGCGTGATTTCCGGCAGCGGGCCGTCCTTACGCTCGTCCCAAAGAACGCGCGACTGGTCAAAGTACCCACCGCCCTCGCCGATCTCTATCACCTCTTGTGTTCCAATCGGTGAGTTGACAAGTAATTTACTCATGCTCCAACCTTTCGAATAGAGAACGATGACCCCGCGCTTACGCCGAGATTAGTTCCATCTGTGTGCGCCCGAATAACATCACCCGCGGTGCAATAGGCGGTAGCGGTGACGTGTGAATATGTGTTGTCTGCCGGACAGTACTGCGCTACCAGTCGGTCGGAGACATTGATCGAGGTAACGCCTGTTGTCAGTTGCGCAGAATTGAGTGAAACGCCGATTGAGGCAGTTCCACCGTCTGTTCGATCTACGTAGGTAATGGAATAAAACCCGGTCTCGTTGATCGTAAACGTTGCACCCAACGTAGCGCTGTCTGCGTAAGTTATCGCGGTGCCAACGCTTGTAATCGTTGTGGTGAATCGCCGGATCTTATTGTTGGTTGACCCGTGGCCATTAGACCCAGATAGAACAACCGCGTGATTTCCAACACTGGACGTCCCGGCGTCACCAGTCCTATAAAAATTAACCGTAACTGCGTCACCGTCAGTAATCGAACCTGCGCCCGTTACATAGGTCAAGTTGAACGTATTCCAGGTGCCGTTATCGGTCACGCTTCCAGTGATCCGGTAGATCGCAAACTTCGTCGGGTCGGTCGATTTCGCAACCTTCAATGTACCCTTGACGGTCGATGTTGAGTCATCCCATGTTGCAAGCTCTGCCGCGATTCCGTTTGTGTCGGCATCGGTTTCAGAAATGTAAAGTTTCGTGGCCGAGGCGAGCGTCGTGTTGTCGAATTTAAGCTTGCCGGCGGTAGGGTCAGTCGCCGAAGTGTTGTTCGAATAGGTGTATGCCAGACCTGCATTTTTTCCATTCGTACCGTTTGTGCCGGGGTTGCCTGTCTCACCCTTGTCGCCCGTCCTTGTGAAAAGTAGAAGCAGCGAATCCCCATTCGTGAAGGGACTTCCTGAACTCGATGCAACCTTAACGACGGTCAGATTCCGATAACCTGACTCCGAGCCCTTCGCTGTCAGATTGAAATCGATCCACTTCGTAGGATCAGCCATCTTCACTAAGCGGATTTGTCCCTTTACTGCGCTGGTACTATCGTCAAACGAGTCAATCAGATCAGTGTACGTTGACAAATCCGCCCCAGACAAATCGACGCGAATCGCGGTAGATGTGTCCTGCGCCGACTGATTCAGCCGAAGCTTTCCAGCGCCGGGATCCTCATCAGTCGTTGCACTATCGAACGTGTAAGGAATAGCAAACGCAGTACCTGCGGCAATAGCGTTCAATGCGGCAGCCAACGCGTTCACCTGATCCTTCCATGTATTTACCTCGGTGATATGCGTCGGCATGGCAGCGATCCATGCTGCCCACGCTGCATCGAACGTGGACTGGGATTGCGTGCGCGCCGGTGCCGGAGTTGGCATCGCAGTGATGGTTTGCGTAACGGACATCAGACTCTCCCTTCAATTTGTAGTGACGCTCGGGAGCGAGGGAAGCTTTCAATAACTACCTTGAAGCTTGAGAACGTCCCGTAGATCATGGTGGTTTCGAATTTCGTTGATCCGATCCAGACGACCGGAGTCTGGCGGTAGGAGGCGAGTTGGTTTTCTATCGCATCCTTTATGTCGTTGTCGACGATGCAATCGACGGTCATCCGCTTCGCGTAGTCGCGCACGACCGTTGTGCTTGTCCCATCGGCGTTGAAGGTTGTGCTCGAGTAGTCCTTGATGTCTGTGCTAACGTTGCGCTCGGTAATACCAACGTTGACCACAGGCCCGAGGCAGCACATACCGCACTTGGCTGTTCCGCCGGGTTTGTCGATCGAGATTGAGACTGTGGCAGCGACATACGGAGGCAAATTCGTAAATGCCAGCGCCGTCCTTTTCAGGATGCGGTTGAATCCCCACCCCCAAAAGCTGCTGCCCGAATTCGAGATCAGCAAGCTCTTCGTCTCTGAATAGACAATCCCATCGGTAGGATCGGTGACCGTGACCGTGACGCTGTCGCCGTCCAGACCTCCGAGAAACACGCCGGTCGCGATCGATGCCGGCACAAGGTCAACTTCAATTGAGTCAGTGTTTGTTGTCTGGGTATTGTTTTGCGCGTCGAACATCTTCCATTTGTTCGTAGCACTGACTTCGGTCCAGAACGTGGTATTCGTATCTGGGCTGCGGTTGTAGTTCGACTGAGCGGTCGCTGTGTGCGTGCCGGACTGGCTGCCAGACGTGTTGATCGCGGCACCACCAGCCGTAGCCGCAACCTGGAAGGTATCCGTCGTCGGATTGACGACGTAGTAAGTAGTTGCGGCTGCCAGCCCCGTAGGCAAGGCACCCGATGTCGCAAAGGAAACCGGAGTCCCGGACGATAGGCCATGGGCGGCCCATGTCACAACGCCCGGACTCGCGATCGAGATCGTGACCGCGAGCGACGACGTTGCCTTCACCGACTCGTAGATCTTGTGGGTCGATGTCAGGATGCGGCGGTCACCCAGTGCATATGCGACATTGTTCGCCCATGCCGGATAGTCGTTCTCGAAAACGTTGCTCGCAAAGAGCACCGAGTCGGTCACCGAGATCGGTTCAATGACGTCCATTTTTAGGCAATTTCCACTTTGATTGGTCGGCCGCCGAACGTCGCCGCGTCGATCGCTTCGGCAGTAGAACTGGTGTGAAGGGCAACTGAATACAGGCCGTCCTCGATGCACTTCCTGAGTTCAGCGTTCTCAGCGCGCAATGCACGTATTTCCGCAACCAACGCCGAGTCATCCCGACCTGGATTTGTCAAACTGCGCAACAGTGCTGTACTGACGGCATTGCTGAAGATCGTTTCAGGACCGGTGTAAGCGAGTTCCGGCCCCTTCTCGCCAACCAGTCGCCAGCCACCTGGGTGGTATCCGCCGGTCGCATACCCGTGAATCTTTTTGAACTCATCACTGTTGATGAAACCTTGAATGACATCGGACGGCGTCAATGCGCCACTGCCAAGAAGATTGGTCCAGTGCGCCAAGCCGGCTGCGTCGCTGGCACGTCCGAGATATTGCGAGTAGAGCGATTCGACGAACTGCTGATCGGCCGAAGGCGCTACTGCCGAGGCGCCGCTGCCGGCACCTTGGTTTGGCACGGCTACCGGCCGCCCTCCGGCCGCAACGAGGACCCGATTCAGACTCTCGATCGCATCCCGCACCGACAGCACGCCGAGATTCACACCGTTCAAGGCGTCAATCTGCGTCTGTGCCGATTCCAGGATGCCGTCGAGACGTCCCATCTCGTCGTTGTAGCGTTGCTCGGCCAGATTGGTCTGATTCTCCAGTTCGCGCAGCGTCTCTTCCTCGATGCTCAACTGAGAGTCCGTCAAATCCGCGAGCTCCGTGATGCTGTTGCGCTGCCGCTGCAGTTCGCGCTGATAGTCGGAGAACGACACGAACATTTCCTGCGTCGGCTCTCCAAGCGCGCTGATCGCCGCCTGAATCGACTCCGAATCTGGGAACACGCCACCTGCACGAGCGATCGCCTTCGCGGCCTCGATCTGCGCCAGTGCCATTTCGCGGGCTGTGCTGACGTCGCTCGGCGCGCGCATGGCGTTGACTGCAGACCGGAGCGTGCTCGACAGGCTGGACAGCCTACTGACCGACTGATTGACGATCTTCAGCCTCTCGTTCAGATCGCCGAGGATGCCTTCGTAGTTTTCGGTGATCGCCTTGCGCTGTGCGTCGATAGAACGCTGCAGGCTGCCGTATTGGTTCTGAACGCTATCCAGGGCAGCCTGCCTCTTGTCCATCGCTGCCTGCTTCACCTTTTCTGCCGAGGACTCGGTAGAGTTGGCGACGAGAAGAAATGCCTCCTGGATACCCATCAGCTGGGCGTACGCTTTCGCCCCGGCCTCGCTGGACAGATCCAGCGATTTCACCAGGGCGGCAAACTGTTCCTTTGTCCGGATACCAGACCAGCCCACCGTCGCCAGCACCTCATCCACCTGTTTGATCACAGGGGCAAGGCGCTCCTCTTCTGATAGGAAGTTCTGCGAGAAGAAGTCAGTTCCGGCTGCCAGCTTGTCGATTCCGCCGGCGAGGTCGATGATGCGCTGGCGCGCTGCCGCCGAAGCCAGGCCGGCAACGCCGAATGCCGTTTCCGCGTTCTTGCCGAGGAGCTGTGCGACCGAATTGGTTGCTGCGAAGACCGTACTGAGTCGCGCGAAGGTGTCGATGACGGTTTCGCCCTTGGAAGCAGCCCCTTCCAGCTTCTTGAAGTCGATGGCTTCGCCAAAGACCTTGGCAAACCCGGCATTCTTGACGAACTCGCCGCCCAGGCTAAACAGCTGGGACGTGAACGCCGCAAGCTGGCCTTCCACACCCTCCACTCCGGCCAGCGCTGCCCGGCGCGCATCGAAGATCCGGACAATGTCATCAATGAATGGCTCGATCGCGGATGCGACGCGGCTCTTGGAAACAGTCTCTCCCGTGCCGAAGTTGCGCTCGCCGTCGATCGTGTTGGTGAAGTACCGGTTCGCCGCCTGCTCGGCTGTATCGATCGAGGTACGGAAGGCATCGACGAATTCCCGCGCCATGCTGTCCGACATGGAGGACAGGGCGCGCTGGATCTCTTCTTGCTTTCCTGCATCGTCGAAGTCGCGGAGGGCTAGGCGGAATTCGTACGAAAACCCCTTTAATAGGTCGCCGCCGGCGCCAATGGTGTCGCCGAGGGACGAGAAGTTGTCGTACATGCTCTTCACGGCAGACGAGAACGTCTGGTCGACGGCTGTGTCCAGCGCCGATGTGACGGTCTTGTCGCCGCGGAGGAATCCCCCCTTTCTGAACTCGTACGACTGACCGGAGAACTGATCACCCGTAATGGAACCGAGCACGCCCGAGCCGGCAAGCTTCGTGCCGAATGCGCGGTTGATCGTCCCAGTGACCAGGCCACCGATCGGGCCGAACAGCATGCCGATATTGTTCAGCGCCTGGCCATGATTGATCTTGTAGCCGTTCGAGATCAGCGAGGAAATACCTCGGCTGGCGAGCATAGAAGCAACAATGCTTGCCACCTGGCCGGCGGCGGAGGCAAACGGCGTCGCACCAGTTTCCGCGGCACTTGGCAAGCCGGCCTCGAAAGCGGCGTCAGAGAAGCGTGTGGCGTTCCCGGTCCAGCCGACGGCGTCCATGGCACGTTGAACAGCTGCGGTAACTGTATTGCCGACACCACTGAATCCCGTACTGAAGCCGTCCCAAAGCGTCCTGCCCATTGAGAACAAGTTTGAAGTCTGCATCAAACCGCTGACGCCGCCAGTAGCTGGTACGGCAGCCGGATTCAGAATGGAAGCGCCGAATGCTGCAATCGGCTGAATGATTGGACTGAATACCAGGCGCGCAAAGGATGCCTTCAGGCCATCGATCAGACTCTTGAAGATGTCCTTCCCTTTTGTGACGCCGCGACCGATCGCATCCCCAATCCAGTCCTCAATGCGATCAAAATCGCGCTTCCACTGGTCCGACAATTTCTTCGCAGCATCCAGCGCGTCGACCTTGGACAGAGCGGCCGCACTACGCCTTTTCGCGTCAATCAGCTTTTCGAGACTTTCAATCTCGTCCAACGTGAGGCCGAGCGAAGATCTTTGGGCGTACTGTTCTTCCAGGCGCGCCAGTTCTACTGCCGCGATCTCGCCACGGGTCATTCCGTATGTCTCAGCCAGGCGTTCGTTTGAGTCTGCTTCCCGTTGCGCACTCTCGACAGCCTTTTTCGATTCGGATGCGATCGAGCTGTAAAGCCGCTCAATTTCAACCTTTGCGGCCTTCGACCGCTCGAGCGTTTCCAGGGTGCCGAGCCTTGCAAGGGCGAGATCCTTCTCCTTGCTGGTGAGGCTAATTGCGCCGGACGCCAAGTCGGCATACAGCTTCGCACGCATCTTCTCCGCTTCGGTCAGCTTCTCGGAAGACGACAGCGCGGCATTCTCAACGGCGATCTTTTCCGATATGGTGCGGATCAGCTTCTCATAATCACTGATCGCATCTGACACATCCTTCTTGTTTCCACTCGTATAGCCGAGAGTCTTCTTCTGTGGCGGAGTAGCGGCCACTTCGCCAGAAAACCGTCGATCATTGAAGACAACACGACCTAGATTTGCATTAACGGCATCTTCATAGGCTTTAGTGTTTGACTTGCCCAGCGCGGCCCAAGCGGCATCGGTTTCTTTCCGAACCTTGCCATTGCGCATGTTGTCAATGAATCGTCCCCAGCGCTCTGAGAAAGTCGTGTCTTCGTTTGGCGTCAAACCAGGCAGAAGAGCAATCGCGACTCCCTTTGAGTTTTCCAGCCAGTTCCTACCTTCGGCGCGAAGAGCTGCAATTACCCGTTTTGCGTATAAGGCCTTGTCAATGACGGTTGCGATGCTTGATGCGACATCATCCGCCCACTCTTTGAGCCCGCTTCCCTTAGCCATGCCTTCTGATGCGGCATTGTTATCGTTAATTGCCTTCAAAAGCGCATTCATAGCCGGCACCAAGGCCTCTGCGATGGATGTGTACAGCTCCTGTGACTGCACACGCATGATGCCGAGTTGATCCTTGAACTCAGACGCCCTCTTTGCAGCATCGGATGAGGCACCGCCGAACTTGTCGACGTTCTCCGCCAGATCGTTTAGGTATGGCAACAAGTCGGCGCCGGCCTTGCCGAAGAGGTCAGTAGCCAGCGCTGCTTTTGATGCGCCGTCTTCGTAGTTCTGTAGATTCCGAGCGATGTCAACCATCACCTCGGACGGGTCTCGCAACTTACCGGCAGCATCCCGCGCGGAGACGCCAATTGCTGAAAGTGCGCGGTTGACCTTATTCGACTCGTCATCGACGGTAGCCATGCCCTTGGCCAGCTTACTAATGGCACTGTCAACCGAACCAAAGTCGGTATCAAATGCAGCTGCAACCTTCTGTAGCCTGCTCAGATTTTCGACGGACGAACCGGTTTTTTGGGCTACGTCGTCCAGGCGTGCAAGAGTGTCGATCGCGGCGTTTATCTGACTGATGATTGTTCCGACGCTTACGAGCGTTGCGATAGATGCAGCGGCGACCTTTGCATAGTCAGAGATCGATCCAAAGGCACGCCCAAGACCATCCGCTGATTGCTCAACAGCTTTATGCTTGGCATTTACCTGATCAAGCCGATCCAGGTAAGGCCTCAACTGGTTAAGGTCTGCGCCGCGAATACGGGCCAGCGCCTCTTGGTACTCACGAGAGGTCTTGCTTCCCGCTTCAAGTGATGCGACAAGGCGCTGAATCGAATTGATCTGGTTGCGCGTCGCTGCGTCGACCTTGGCGGCAGAGCCTGCAGCGTTCTCGCCAATCTTCGAAAATCCGGCAGCGGCAGACTTGCCCGAAGCCGCGGCCGATGCGCCAAGATCATTGAGCGATTTCTTCGCTCTGCCGACACCAGCTTCAACGCCGGAGGCGTCCGCACTGATCTCGATCTGCGCTTTCAAATCACCTGACATCTCGTCTGCCCATAAAAAAAGCCCGCCGAAGCGAGCTCTATAAGTAAAAAGGCCCACCGGGATACCCCTGGTGGGCCAATACGTACTGCTTACATCCTAATCTGATTTATTTGCAATGCCTTCCATTGCCCGAGTAAATACATACGGAATCACTACCATTGCCAAAGCCATCGCAGCGCCTGCGGCCTCTTGCGGAGCGCTCTTAGAATCCAGCATCGCAGACAAGAACAATGAAACTGCTGGCAGTGACGATAGCGCCGTAATAATCCAACACACCTTTACAAACCACCTCATACCCCCTCCCAGTGAAAGGGGTATGTTACTACAGCGTCTCCTTACAGCATGCACCCCTCATGAAGCCGACGCTTTGCGCAGACATACGCTTCATGCGCCTCTTCCTTTGTCTCCCATAGACCAAGATGCTTGTTCTTACGATTAACTCTGATGCTGGCGGCCCACTTCTTATGACGACCAGACCAGGTTACCCCTAGAAGCCCGCTTGATCGATTATTGCACTGAGCTTCTCGGCGATTCTCATTATTGGTTCGCCTAGATACATCGCGGAGATTGGCGATTCGATTGTCTGAGCGCACGCCATTGATATGGTCCACCTCATTTTTCGGCCACTCCCCACAAACATATAGCCATGCCAATCGATGCGCTCGAAAACGACCTTCGGGGAGTCCAATAAGGATATATCCATGGCCGTTCTTCGACCCGGCCATGTCCCCTACCCTTGTGTTCCGCGAAATGCTGACCTTTCTCGTAAATATTCCTGTTTCAGGGTCATAGGATAAAAGTTCCCGCAATCGCTCCGCGGTAAGCTCCTTAGCCATCAGGCCACCCTCCGCAGGTACTGACTTTCAATGAACTGTCCCATGCGCGCATTCGCGAGCTCGACGACCTTATTGAGAAGCGATATTGGCACGTATTCATTGATCAACGTGCTCAAGTCACCGAAGGCGGCCGGATCGATAATCGCGGCGTTCAATGGGACTTCAGTAAATTGCTCTTGCCCATTCGAACTGAAACTGACTAGCCAGCGGCGGCTCAAGATACTGACCGGCTGGGTCTGCGCCTTGTACTGACCAGTCTTTCGAATGGCCGGCAGCACCTCACCTGTCACCCACTTTCTGAAACGGTACGGCACCGTTCCCGGCTTCACTGCATTCCGGCACCGAAGAATCACCGTGTACAGCCCAGATTCGCTGATCACATTAATTTTCTGCTTGCCACGAACGGTGTCACTTAAAGTTACACCCTTTTCATCGGCGTCCAGATTCGAAATCGCTTTTCGTGGATTTTCCAAGCCAAGCGCGCCGCACACGTCATTTGCAGAAAACCAAGGCTCACCGTCCTTCAGGAACGTCCTTACCCAATGGTTATCAAATTTAAAAACGTCATGCTCTGTGCTAATATTCATTCGTTCACCTTTTCCGAGTTGAACACCAAAGCCCTGACTACTGCTTCCCGGCACTGTTCAGGGCTTTTTCCTTTTGAGCCTCGGCTGCAGCCACGCCAGCCTTAAGCAAGCTCACCATCTGCCAATTCAGACTTCTCTCCGCCCCCCTTGCCAGCGCGACTGCTTGCGCATGCACGTCTGCCGGTATCCGGAGTGTGATCCTCACCTGGTCCTTCTTCACTCATCCCCCTTTCCGTCACTAATGTAGTGACATGCAGTCACTATACAGTCACTGATGCCTAGTGTCAACATAGTGACATGGAAGATCAATATCGAAGCCAGTTTCGGCTCCCGTACCCCCTATATGAGCGCCTGAAGGATGCCGCAAGCGCATCTGGACGCTCCTTGAATTCAGAAGTCGTGTTCCGACTGGAACAAAGCTTCAACCTTGCAGGCGACCTCACTACTGTTTCCGACGCCCAGATTCTTCAGGAAATGGTTAAGAGGTTCGGGGGCGGCGTCCAGATTACTGTCACCAAGGTTGATCCGGACCAAGCTCCCTAACTTTTTTCGTGCATGACTTCCAGCGCCACCCGCTCAAGCACTTGAAGATCGTCGAATAGCGCGCTCCACTCCTCGTCGGTCAATCCCATACGGTTCATCAACGGGATGACCGCCTCATAACAAAGTCCAGTTGCGCCGCCCACGCCCACGCGCCACTGAGTTGAGAGGCGCTGGAACAACTCCACCGCCCGGACGTTTTCCGGCCATAACTCGACGGGTTCCTGCACATCGTCGAGTGTGAGCCCGAACATCTCAAGTTCTTTAGCGTCCGGAGGCGGGGTATATATCGCGCGGGCGACTTCCGCTAGTTTTTTTGGCGGTACCCGGCGCCAGTGGATTCGCGCAGATAAGTTTCGAAGATCGCCTGGCTAGAACCGACATATTGCTGAGCCAGTTGCTCGACGTGCTCCTCATCAAACGGCTCAGCCAGCTCCCATCCAGAGCACATGTCCATGATCACTTCGACATCTCCCCTCCCATCGTTCGACTCCATGAACTCCTTCAGCTGGTCTTTCGACCTGTGCTTGAACGTGAACTCGACATCGGTAGTGCCGGCACCAGGGACGGGGATTGCTACCTTTGCCTTGAAGGTAGGATTCGGGGTCAGTACGAGCTTTGCTTTTGCCATGGTTAAAACCTTTCGCGTGGTATCGAAGATTGCCCGTGTCCAGCCCGCCCGCCACGCGAATGGCGAAGCGAGCCGGATCGGTGCTCTGTGGTTGTGGTGCTATCAGTGATTAGCTGGCATACCGGACGGGGCGCGACAGGAGGGACAGCGTCGCCTGAACGGCCATGACCTGGTTTTTGGTCATCGACGGCGTTTCGTTGAAGCCGACATAACCGTTGTAGAGCGCGATCGCGCTGTTCGGGAACGTAATCTTCGACGCACGGGTTGCGCGCGCTTCGGCTGCCGTTTTCAGCGTGGTGTAGCCGGTCTGGGACGGGTCGTCAGCGATGCTGAGTGTGATCGTCTGCGGGCTTGCCTGCGTCGGCAGCTGAGTCTCGAAGTCCTGCTCGAGGAAGCTGTAGCTGGTGAACTGCATATCGCCGCCGCTGGTCTGGCAGTCGAGGATCTGGGTGATCTGCGTCCAGGTCGTGACTTTCTGCACGCTGCCGGTGCCAGAGCCCGCCGGGTAATCGGTAGTGCTCGACGTGTCGTAACCTTCGAGGTTGAAGGTGTTGGCAGTCACGCCGGAGACACGCACCACGCGGTTGTTGAGCTTCGCCCAGCCACTGGTCACGACAACATAGTCGCCGTTGCTCAGGCCGTGAGCAGTCGAGGTTGCGACAGCCGGATTGGCATTGGTCAGCGCGGTCACGGTCAGCGCCGAGCCATACGCCGTCGCAAGGGCAATGGTGATGCCATTCGGGAGAGATACAGCCATGATTTACCTTTCTTGCCCACTTGGGCATAAAAAAAGCCCCTTGAGGGGGCAAGAAACGTCGGTCACACGATCGACGGAAACGAAAAAGCCGCCGAGGATCGCTCCTGGGCGGCTTTACTGGGTGGCCTTTCGGCCGAAGTCTTTATCTATCTGACCAGATGCTGAAGTCTTGCTGCGCTCCATACACAGGCCCGTCAGGCTCGTACCTGGCCGTCGGCGCTCCGAGTGGACGCGCCTGAAAAGCGACGGCAGTTGTCAAGCTGTTTTCAACCTGAAGCGCGAGTGTTGCTGCTGCCGCGCGTGTCGCAGCCCAAGTGGAGAACTGAAATCGGCCGTTCTGTTTGCTCGGCACCATGTTGTCCACGAATGTCACAACATCGCCGCCTACCTGCTGATAGACGATATATGGCTTGGCAACGTTTGCTGGAGCCACATCGGGATACACCCGGGTCGAAACCAGACCCTTCAGCAAGTCGAAAATTGATGCCTCGACTGTCATCTCCGAACTCCTGAAATCGCACCCTCCATCAGCGCCGCGAAGGTGTCATTTGCGACGATCAGCGAAAGGTCTTTTGCTGCGTCATATGCTGGACGCAGGAATGGGTGAGCCGGCGCTCTGCTCGTTCCGTACTCGACCATGAATCCATAGGGGGCACGTTGGTGGTTCCACGCGACGTGATAAGTCGCATGCCCATCCCATGAGTTATCCCGAGAGAAAACTTGGTAGATGCTGTCCCTGAGCGTGCCGGCCGGGAACCTGTACTTCTGATGCGTTCCGTAGAAGACGTGTGGCTTATCACCAACCGGCACACGTAGACGGACCTCGCCGTAAAGCACCGCGGCGCCAGCCTGCGCTGCCGGTCGGACAAATTCCTCCGCCTTTTCTGTGATGTTGTCCAGCTGGGCATCCAAGGATCGCGTGTCAAGCTTGATCCTCATCGACTCAGCCACTTACCACCTCGCACGCGAGATCAACGCATTCCTTCTTGGCCACGTCCGGCAGAACTGCCGTGATGTTATAGACCGTCTGTCCATGCACAACGCGCATACCTGAGTTGATACCGGTGCGGTACCTGATTCGAATACTGGCCTTGACAACGGGTGTCAGCGCAGTAGCTTTCACTGTCTCAATGCCGTTCAAATGGCGGATGTCTGCCCAGACCGATGCGACATCGGTCCACGTGTTCACCGGCTGCCCGTCCGGCTCCTGGCCGACTGCCTTTTGCTGGATCGTTACAAGGCTACTAAGCTTTCCGGCGTTCACTTAGGGCCTCATGCCAAGACAACGCAGAAAGGATCGAGCATGCGATCCACGTGCGGAAGCGGCGTAACGACGCCGGCCGCATTCTCCCCGCGGTGCTCGAACATTGTCTCGACACGGAGAAGAATCCAGTTCCGAATGCCAGCTGGCACGTCTGAAGCAACGTCGCCGTAGCCAGCGGTGTAATCAATACGGACACTGCCGATCTGCGGCAAGGTTTGTGGCCAAGCCTGGCCAAAGGCCTCGGAAACGAGTCCAGGGCAGCCAGATAGCTCCGTTGCATAGACGGACGAATCGAGTGTTTGCCATTGCCCGGCCATATCCCGATACGTGATCGCGGAGATCGTTTGCACGACTCCCTTCTCCAACTCGACACATCGAGGGAATCCATCCAGAACCAGCCGCCAGCCCTGCGTTATGAAGCTCCGGCCGGTATATGCCTCCGCGTACTGCCGAGCCGCGCTGATATACGTTTCGATCAGCGGATCCTCAGTCGTGGGGTCGTCGGCTGTCAGCTTCAACTGCAGTCGTGCCTCCGCAAGGCTGATCGGCTCCTCTGCAGGTGGCGTGGTCTGGACTAGCATGGCTACGATCTTTACTTGGACGTTTTCTTACCAGCAGGCGCTTGCGTAGGAGCAGACTCATCCGTGGTGGCGGCCTGAGCTTCAGCAGCATCGGAAGATGCTTCCTGTTCTGCAGCCGCTGCCTTCGCGGAGACGTCGTCCATCGCATCCACTTCAACAGCCGCACCGCGCGTGATGCACAGGCGGGTTTCGTCAGTCAGGTCGTATGCTTCACCTGCCTTGAATTTCTCGACGCCGGCATCAAAGTGCGAGACCAGGAATTTAGCTTTCTTCATATCGGTTCTCCGAGTGTTTGGAAGTGAAGGCGGCCTCGCAGTGTGGCCGCCTTCATGCGTTGCTTAGCCGATCAGGTCTTGATCTCGGCCACGCTGGAAAGGTCGTTGTCGACCTCCGGCTGGTAGCGGCCATCCACGCCGACCACAGAGACGGCAGCCGGGCCGCCGGTGGCGCCACCAGTGACGAGACCGAACTTGACATACTGCTTGCCCAACGGGCCGAGCTCGTCGGCGCGCACCTGGATTGCGATTTGCTTGTTATCGTTGTTCGAGGCATGCGCGGCGAGTTGCGTGGCAGCCTTGAGCTGCGTTGCACCGGAACCATCCGAGTTGCAGGTGTAAGCCTTGAAGTCGATGGTCTCAGCGGCCATGTTGCCAAGGAAGGCTGTAGCCAGTACCTGATGGAATTTCGACATGTCCACCACGTCGGTGAACAGTTCCGTATTGGCCACGGTTTGGGGGTCGATAGTGCCCACGAGTGCCAGCTTTTCGCCAGCGCCAGCGTTGACGGTCATGATGTTCTCCTTAAGATAAGCGGGAATGCGTTAGATGCGCCGCGAGCACGAGACCCGCGGCACATCAGGGGCTGCTCGGATTACGAGCGGGTCTGCAGTTGGACGAAGTGCGACAGGGTATTGCTGCCGTTCGCCGGAGTGACGGCGGCGGACGATTTCGGCTGGCCATCCACGCGGAACGTGGCACGGAACGCAACCGCGTCGGCGTCGAAGTACAGGTGCATCGACGCAGCCGTCTGGATGCCGCCGGATCCCTCGATGGACTGATAGCCGCGCAGGTCAACAAGCGAGACGTCGCCCTGGGTGCCGATCGACTTGGCGTGCTGGGTGACGATGACCGGGCGGCCAAGCAGGAAGCCGTAGGGATTCTGCTTCGCGCCCTCGCTCGCCGGGATGTACACCGGCTGATTGCCGAGAGTCATGGTGAACAACTGCGGCAGCACGTCGTTGTTGATCAGCCAGACAGCACTGCCGTAGGCACCAGGCAGCAGACGGGCAACCATCTTGGACGCGTTGGTGATGTTGAACGTCGCCGCAGCCTGTCCGGATTCCTTGTCTTGCGTCACAACACCGCCGCCGATCAGGGCGCCGAGGGGAACGCCAGCGCCAACGCCGAACAGGATGGCTTCGTCCGTCTTCCAGCGGATGGAGCGCGACATGTTGGGCGTGAGGTATGCGCCCAAGGCGGTGGCGTCGGCCATTAGCTCGTCGGACATCGGAACCAGAGCCATCAGTTTTTTCAGCTTGAGCTCCATGCGGCCGAGGACGGGCTTTGTCGGCGTGCCAGCCGCAGCCTCACTCTGCCAGTAGGCACGGATGCCGTTGGAGCCCCAGGGCGTGGTCTCGTCCTTCGGCAGCGACATGCTGTTGCCCTCGATAGGAAGGCGATCAGTAAGCGGCAGAAGCGCCTGCTCTTCGAGAGACAGGCTCCACAGGTTCGAGGAGAAGCCCGGAGGAATCAGGAAGCCGCCATCGGCACCATTGGCCTCGCCGCCGTACGTGCTCGGAGCAGCCGCATTGGGCGTCATGATCGGGCCACCGGCACCGACCAGCGGCACAAGGCGCGGGTCCATACCGGCACCGGTGCGAACACCGAAACCAGCAGAGCGCACGGAGCGGGCGAAGTCGCCCAAACTACGGAAACCGCGATTCGGATCGTGGTCGGCGTTGTGTTCGACCGAGATGCGGCCGTTGGGGAGGGTCACGCTGGAGGCAACCGGCGGCGCGTTCTGGCCAGCGGCGCCACCGGCCATCTGGCTGGTTGCGTTCAGACCTGCTTCTTCAGCAATCAGGGCCTGCTCACGCTCGATTGCAGCGCTGGTGGCAGCAATGCCGTCGCGCATGGCAGCGTATTTCGCCTGTTCTTCGTCGGTCCAGGCGCGATTTTCGGCCTGCGCCTTGGCGTCGACTTCATCATTGAACTTGCGGGCGGCTGCTACCTGTTCGACTTTCTTCGCCTGCAGAGCACGGAGTTTTGCGGACATATCGGTTCTCCAAAATAAAAACCGCCCGTAGGCGGCCAGAAATGAAAAAGCCCGCTCAAGGCGGGCTTCGGGGATGCACAACGGCCCAAAGGGGCCTCACGTTCAGATCAACGGACCTGTCAGCGAATGGGCCGTGCCAGCCCTGAAAGACTTATAGGGAAAGGAGTTCGAGTTCGTTTCGGTTTGCCTGTGCGGACCGACCTGAGCGGCGGCCAGATTTCGCATCACGCTGCATCTTCCGCACGATGTCATCCATGGTCATGATTCCATCAACCATGCCTTCGGCCAGCGCCGACTTGGCGCCGAGGACGCGCCCCTGCCCCATTCCGTCGCGCACTTGGGCGACCGGAACATTGCGGCCCTTGGCAACTGCGCTAGTAAAAGCAGCGTAGTAATCATCGATGCGCGACTGCATGAAGGCCATTGCTTCGTCCGACAGTGCGTCGTAGGGATGACCTTCCACCTTGAATTTGCCTGCGGAGATAAGCTTGATGTCGACGCCTTCCTTCTCCAGGTACCCCTTGATGTTCTGGTGCGCGCTCCAGACGCCGATGGATCCGACTTCGCCGCCTGGCGTAACGTAGAACTCGCTTGCCGAAGCGCCAATCCAGTAAGCAGCGCTAGCGGCGAGGCTGGATGCGAAGGCAACAATCGGCTTTTCCTTGCGAGCCTCGCAGATCTCATCGCCCAGTTCCTGCACGCCGTACACGCTTCCACCCGGGCTGTGAATGTGCAAGAGGACTTGGCCGACGGAGGAGTCAGCCATCGCCATGCGCAGGGCTTGGCTGATGTCCTCGGTACTGGTGCCACCCTCGCACAGACCGAGTTGATCGGCTCGCTGGACAATTGTGCCGCGGATCGGGATGACGGCAATGGAACCGCCACGAGTCTCGCCGCCGCCAACTTTCGACATCACTGTCGTAGGTCCGGACGGCTCGTGATCATCGTCCTCCATGGCCCGCGGCGGACGCTGGGCAATCCCCTCCTTGACGGCGACGCGCCGTGCCAGTACTGCTGCATAGGCAGCCATGACTTCCGGACGCAGTGCCCAAGGCTGCGACAATGCAAAGGCGATGAGGTGGTGGTTCATGCTGGAACTCCTAGGGAAATGAGGGCAGCAGTGAGCTGCTCCTCGGTGTCAGATGGGTCGGGGCTCCACGCGGCAGCCCGCTCTTCGCTGATGCCGAGCGCCTCGGCCAGAACAGCTGCGTCGACAGACTTCCCAGCCTTGAGTCGGCGCGCCATGCGCGCTGCGTTGCCCTGCAGCACTCGCGCGAGCCGTGCGCCCGTATCGTCGACGGGCCCGGCCGGCTGGCTCGGCCGCTGCTGCTCCTGCTTTTCAGCCTGCTCCAGCGTCATCATGTTCGCCGGCTGCATCGGCTCATCGAGGCCATCGATAGGGTCGTAACCCTCTTCCTCGCGCGCCTCGTTGCGCAGCAAGATGCCGGACAGTACAAGGCGGGCGAGACGTTCGGCACGGGACTTGCCGTCGCCCAGCATCATCACGGTGTGATCGAAGCAAGGCTCGAGATCGCTTTCCTCGCCGAGCAAAAAGAAGGAAATTGACGACTCCCACAACCGGATCCACGGTAGCATGGTGTCGTTCCAGAACTCGATACCTTGGTGCTCGATGTTGTTGTTCGTGGACCGTTCGAGGTCCATGATTTTGTGCGGAGGCACGCGGAAGATGCTTGCGATCTCGGACCGCTTTGCACCTCGGCTCTCTAAGAACTGGGCATCACTGTGTTTCACGCCAAGTTCGTGGAACTTCATTCCCTTCTCAAGTACCGCGACCTTCCCCCGGTTGGCACCGCCTTGGTTCTCCTGCCAGGAGTCCCGGAATTTCTTTTTCGCCTCGTTCGTTGCGAAGCTCCCCGGGTATTCAATCCAGCCGCCGCCAGGTTTCGCGTCGTTTGAGAAGAACCGGCTCGCGTAGGACTGCATGGCCAGACCCTCGCCGATTGCTTCGCGAGCCAGCTGGATCATGCTCAAGCCCATGTAGCCGTCGTCGCTCATGCCGCGCAGGTGCCAGATTTCATGTCGTGCAAAGGGCAAGGTCCGTCCGTCCTCGGACAGGTAGACGTATCTGTAGCTGCCGTTGGACAACGGCTCAATCGACATCCGGTCAGGGTGCAATGGCAGCAGTTCCGTGATCTCGCCGCGGCTGTTCGCTGCAATCTGGCAGAAGGCATTACCACGCAAGGCCAAATGCCCCATGAGCATGAGCCGAAATTCGTAAGGCGACTGGAAGCGGTTCGGTGCCTTGGCGAGCAGCCGGTATAGCCAATGATTTCGCACCTGTGGGCCACGACCGCGAGCCCGCGGCTGAAACAGCATGAATGGCAGCACGGCAAATGACTCCGCGAGAACTCGCACGCAAGCAAGCACCGCCGGCAAGGTCATGGCCGTGGATGGCGTGACTCTCGCACCGGAGCGCGTGAGCAGTCCGATCGGCTCGAACCAGAATCGCCCAAATGGCGATCGATCATTCGCCTCGGACCTGACGCGGCTGATAAACATCAGTCGGTCTCCGCCTTAGATTTTGCGGTCTCATCAGGCTGCTCCCAGCCTGCAATATAGGCAGCAGCAAGTGTCAGGACGATAAGCAAAGCGCCAGCGATAGCGATGCCCCAGCCAGGATGAATAACGATACCGCCTGCCAGCACCATCAGCCAGCCAAGAAACAGGCAAATGTTGAAAATTTTTACATTCATGCGGTCACCAGTTCATAGTCCTCGCCAATCACCATGGCGGAAGGGTTGAGCGCCATCAGGGAAACGGCGTTGAAGCCAGCCATAAGGGGGTCAATCTTTGCCTTCCCTGATGCCTGCTTCGTGATCAGGATGGCGTTGCCTTTGTCCTCGACACGCGCATTACCGACGCACCAGGGCATAAGTCCGCTCTTTGCGACCAGAATCTCGCCGCCGGCTAGCTTTCGCTCCGTCGTCTTGATCGCTCCGTTCAGCTTCCAGCCCTGGGAGATCGCCACGATCTGCTCAAGCTTGATCCCGCGCTCTTCCGTCGTGAGTTCGTCGACGACATCGCCAATACCCGCCGGATCCACGCCGATTGCTTTTTCGTCAGGCAGCAGGCCAGCTTCTTTCACCTGGCAGATCATGTCGGCGAGCTGTTCGACGTCATCCCCTGGCTGCTTGACGATCGTCAGATCGCCCTCCTTTTCGAAATCCCGGAGGCGCTCTGCAATTTCCTTGCGGCGCTCGAGCACGATTTCATGCGCCCATGCATGCGACCACCACAACCATTTCCGCGTCACCTTCTCGCGGCCGATAAACGTCAGGCCGAGAAGGTCATCCAAGCCGCCGCCGTCAATCCCGGCGGTCACAACCTCACAGCGGTCCAGCAGGTCTGCGAGGCTGAAGAGCTCGGTTGCGTGTTGCTCCCAAAAGTCAGCGCCGGCCCATCGATCGGACCGCAGATTCAAGCCGATTTCGACGTTCAGATGCTTTGCCAGGAACGTCTGGAACGAACCGTCCAGCTTGTGCTGCAGCTTCCTCAGCTGATCTTCCAGCCATTCGCGGCTAACCGACCGGCCGATATTCGGGTTCGTAATGTAGAAGGTGTCCGAATCGAGGTAAGCCTTCTCCTTGATCATCTCCGGCGGGTACTCGTAGAGCACGCCGAGCGACTTCGGATCGACAATCTTTCCGTCCCGGACGTCGCGGTAATACTGCAGCTTGTCCTTGAAGACGCCAGCCGGTGGTTCGTCGCTCTGGGTCGACAGGTAGATCACCCACCCCTCATCGCGAGAGATCTGTCCACCGGTCGCCTCTTGGAACATCGACTCGGAGTTTGCTCGTTTGCCGAAAATCCAGTGCTCGTCCACCAGAATCCGCCCCGACTTTTTGCCGGAGACCGTGTCGGTATCAGCTGCCACCACCTTAAGTGAAGCCCGAGTGACGCGATGCGTGATTGTCCGGATGTGGTCCTGGATATGGAACATGGCCGACAGCTCGTCGTCGGCTCGAACCATACCGGCCGCCGGTTTGAAGCTGTTGTCCGCGACTTCCTTCGTCGGCGCGAGGATCAGGTGCTCCTCGTCCTCACGCCAGCAAAGGATGACGGCCGTCAGCATGATGCCGGCGGCAATCGTCGATTTTGTGTTCTTCTTACTGATCAGCAGGAAGAATTCCCGGATCAGCTGCTTTCCGGTCTCCGCGTCGTAGGCTCCGAAGATCGCGGCTACGAAGTCAAAAACCCACTGTTCGCTGCACTCGCCGAACGTCGGCCGGCCAGGCAGATCGACCACCCTCAACTCCTTGAAGATCGCCAGAGCGTGCTGTGCAGTGTCCTTATAGATTGGCGGCGGAATAATGGACTTCCCGGCCTTGAGCCGTTCAGCCCAGTCCGGGCATGCCGTGGTCCAGTTCATCCTTAGACTTTTTTGCCGCCAGCCGCAACCAGTTTAGGCGGCGCCGATGCCGCGAACCTGCCCGCAACCTTCTGCGCCGCCTCTGCCTGCTGCTCCTTTTTCCCGCCCTCGCCCAGCTTCTTGTGCTCAAACGGCATCAAAGCCTTGGCAGCCTCAACCCGAAGCTTCGGCTCGAGCAAAAGGTCATTCATAGCCGCCTTCAAGAAGGCCTTCGGATCAGAAAACTGCAACTTCAGCAGATCAAACCCATTGCTTGTGGGAATGTCCTTCTGTGGCTCTTTCGCCTGATCCTTCTTGGCTTTTTTGCATCTCGCAACGTAGGCGACGACATCCTTGTCTTTAACAAGTCGTGACCCGGCGGCCGATGCCGTTTTAACGCTGTAGCCTGCCGTGATCGCCGCGTCTTTATTCGACTTTCCGGCCAAAACGGCATCGGCGAACTTCTGCTTTCCGCCTGTTAAAGCCATTAACAAATCTCCCTATGGGGAAAATTTTCTCTGCGTGGGGAACCGTGCGGTTTCCAGGGATGGAATCCCCAAGGATTTGAGGGGCATACCCCCTATTGACCATCCTTGCGGGTCGCACCAACAGCGCCAGGGCGACGATCACGCACCAACCCGGCTTTGCACGTCATCAGCGGGCAAATGCCGCCCGCATGTGCAGAGCTCCGGATCGTAACCACCTGCGGTCCGCATCCTAGCTTCGCACCCGGTCTTTGCCTTGTGGCAATCCCTATTGATTGCATACCTGTTGCTATCATCTTCAGCACCGCCGGCCCACAGCGGAATACGGTGCTCGACCTCATGCGCCATGGCCGCATGCTCGGACTGAAGGCATTGATCGCACCTGCAGATACCACAGTCACGGGCAAGTATCCTGTCGCGAATCTTCTGCAGCGCACTCCCACGAATGCGATCCGTCCCGACGGTGTGCGATATGTGCGACAACCGATTCGGAGCAGCTTGCAGGCGCGACTTCAAGGTTTGAAGCTTAGGCATGGCATCAGCCTTTAGCCGCGTTCAGCAGCTTCACCAAGGCGATTTCCGAGCACAGGCCCAGACGCAATCACTCCATTGCCGCCGAAGAATCCGCCGCTTGCAAAAGCGCTAACGACCTTTTTCGACACCTCACTCACCGCAGCATGCATGCGTAGATTTACGTCGATCCGCCACATGGCGCGATAGCGCGACAGCATGGCTTCATGCGCCAGCTTCTTGCGCCCTTCCATCCACGCATCGAAGTCGACCGGCTCCGATCCATGCGCAACCGTGCGCTCGACTACCTCATACTTAGTAAGGATCGATTCAAATTCCTGTCCGTCCTGCTTATCCGGGTAATACTCACACCGGATTGAAATAGGCTCGCCGGCCGCGCAACGCAGTTCAAACCAGACGCACTGATTTGGCAGCCCAAGCGCCTTGACCAGTTGAGCGCCAAGCTGGTGACCAAGTTGGACGGCCATGCTGTCAGCCCTCAGCCTCGGCCGCACTGATCTTGGCCAGCGTCGCTCCCCCATCGAGGATGATGCACCTTGCGCCTTTGGGGATGATCGGTGCAAGCATTGCACGCACTCGATCATGTGCTTCGCTTGGTAAGACCTGCTGACACAACAAGACCAGCGTGTCACCCGCCTTCAGCTCCAGCTTTGTGACTTGCACAGTCATTGCATCCATGATGGACCTCGAATAAAAAGGCCCGACACGGGAATCCCCGCATCGGGCTAAACCAACCGTTTCTGGCTGGCAGAGACACTGTTAATCAGGCGCTTCCGTGAAGGTCACGTAGTACTTCTTACCCTCTCTCAGCTTTTCCACAACGCCTGCATTCCGGACCGACGCCGTGAATTCCGCGCACGGAGTCCAATGGCCGAAGATCGCGTTTTCCGACATCTGCTGCTTCTCCGTCGATCCTTCCCATACGGCGCCGAAGCGCAGGCGAGATGCCGGAATTGGGGAGTTATCCGACGCGCACAACGTGCCGCCGGATTGAATCGAGTGGAGCTGCAGCTTGCAAACCATGATGGCTTCAGACATATGTCACCTATAAGAGAAGATGCCCTTTCGGGCTGATATAGGGGTTTTGTCTTACAGTCTTGCGCCCCAGATTGAAGAGGGAGTCCGCAAACGGCACTGACGTTATTTCGCGCCATAACCTAAGAAGCGGCGGGCCGATCATGGTGCCGCATACCTGCGGCTGTTCCTACCCCGGTCTTTGGGAAGCCTTGGAACAATGGATGCAATCAGCGCTGTCACCCTCATGACAGGCCACTACCCCATTCCGTCCGCCTCACCAGTGGGACTGGCTTGTCAGGTTTAGGCAGTGACCTTTCATGAAGGCCCGAAATAAAAAACCCGGGCACCTTTCGGCTACCCGGGCGAACACTCGGAGGAGTTGGGAGACAACTCAAATAAAGTACCCCGCGCGAGCGGGGAAATGGGCTCGTCTACGCAACGCACCCTTGGAGTTCAGTCGGCAAAACCAAGAACTGTGCCTTTTAATACTTCGGCACTCACACCTTCGCACTGCTCATCCTGCGTCTTGCGCTGGTCTGACTTCAGTACTTGACTGATCGGCCGACATTCAGCAGCACGCCTGGCAGCCTCGATCAGATCAAAGCCCAGCTCGCGCCGGCGCTGGTCGTTTGCCGCGCTCATGACAGGCTCGCCTTCCGATCACGCTCCTGCACTGGCCAGAGTTGGCTGCGGATGACTTCAGGATCCGGAGGCGGCTTGTGCGACTCAACAATCTCGCGCATCCACTCGCGCACCTGCTCCTTCGACGGTTGATGATGTTCCATGACTACCTCCTCAGCAGGTGTGTAAATGCGAAAGCCCCGCAACTTTCGCTGCGAGGCTTTTTCAAGTGACACTTATACACCTTATCCGATAAGTGCCTATTTTCCGCATTTTTCGATCGAGCGGTTCGAAGACATTACACATTTTCGGAGAATGTGACATTTCCGTCTGCTCAGCGATTGATAGCGCCGATGAAGCCAGCCTGCCAAAGGGCCTCACTCGCCGCTGTGATAGCCCTGAAAATCTCGCCAATCTTCCGATTCGGGACGTCCCTCTTCTTGTCGCCGGTGAGCCACATGGTTAGGATCATGTTGTGGGCAGAGGCGGTGTCGCGATCAACGCCGCACTCATCCGCCATGTCGCCAATCTTGTGCTTTACACCGAATTGGCGCTCAACAATACTCCGGCGGAGCTTGTAGTGGGACAGCTTGCCGGTCAGATGCTGCATCGCTTCCGTCGTGACGATGTCTATTGCAGCAGACCACTCCTTGTTCACTTTGGCCCCAGAGCAGCACGGAGCTCGGCACTCGCAGGGGATGTCGCGCGGGGCGTAATTGGCGATGACGATCGCCTCATAGAATGGACCGAGAGCGGCCATCTCCCGACGGATCATCCCAGCCTGCCCAGAGCCGTCCAGGCCTGCCAGACCCTTGCCGCTTCTCGATGTCTTGTCAGCCATGCGGTTCATGAGCGGCCGGTCATATTGCTGCGCCGAGAAGTGATAGGCAAATCTCAGTGCGTCGTCCGCACTCTTGAAAAGCGGCTCGATACAGAGCTGCTTCACTTCGTTGTCATCTGCTGTTAGTTCTATCGTCATCTCGGCACCTTATGAAAAGCCCCGGTTGAGGTTTACGTGCATATTCTATTTCCGGTCAGCACGACCTCGGATAGCCCTTTAGTCGATGTCGACGGATGCCTTGACTTGGCCGACAACGTATTGCCTGCTTGCACCAATGACCGTTACGTCGAGCATGGGGACACTGATCGAGTATGGCGTGTGATGCGTAGCACCACGGAACTTGGCAACAGCCTGGGTGACTGCATCCCTGATCTCCTGCTCCATCGCGGCCTTCGCCTCTTTGAATTCCTCTAGATCCATTACCGCTGCCTTTCGAACTGTGTCATCCAATCAATTGCCTCGATGAACTTGTCAGCCATCCACATGAACCCCTTATAGAGGCACCATAGGATGATCCCCACCGATAGCAATGCGACGATCACCGTCACAAGTACATCTGCCGCGCCGTTCATTACCGGCACGCCAACGAAATCTTCAATTTTCATCGCTTGCTCCATCTACAGTCCAAATTCCCGTTTCACGGTTACGAATGAGAAGAAGTCCGCTCTCTTTGCGAACCTTCACCTGCGGCAGCCTTGTCCATACCTCCGGGAAGGCCTCGATCGATCCCCTCATGAGCTCCTCAACCCCCATTTCCGCGCGCGGCGCGAAGAACGTGCTGTTCGAACCTGGCCGGCTGTCGACGGAGTAGTCCCAGAATGACAACGCCGTGAAGCCCCAGCCGCCGAGGCTCGTAATAACAGCGATGTAACCGTCCCGAGTATCCTGTGGCGCCAGCATCTGATCCAAGCGATTGAGCTTCTCAAGGTGCCGATTGAAGTAAAGCGGCCGCATCCCCCTTGTGAAGAGATAGTGCCCAGGCTCTCGATGGCAGCCGAAGTACAGCCACTCCCTTGCGAATTGGTTCATGCCATATCCCATCAGCTGAATGCATCCAATGCCGGATACTTGAATTGAAAAATGCGCGTCTTCGGGCCTGGTCGCTTCTCATCGACGTGCCCGGTAATCTGGATCAGCCCGGACTCAATCAGGATGTTCAGCTTTCGGTACTGGCTTGGCTCGAGCTTGTATCCGAACTGCCTGAAGATGCCGTCCTCGGCAGTGAAGCACTCGCAGTCCGAGAACATGTGGTAGAGCTGATGTAGGAAATCGCGGTTGATGGGCGGGAGGGTTCGGTACTCCGTGGCCTCGAATAGCGCCGTTGGCAATGCAATAAAGTCCGTCATGATCCCTCCCTCTCCTGAAACTTCAGCCCCATATCGGCACGACGCTTGAACTCGGCGATGGCCTTGTTGATGTCGTCGCGCAGCGCGACCTTCAGCTGCGCTTCGTGCAGATCGTAGAAATCGCGCAGCGCCTGAATCCCCAGGCCATCAAGCCCATAATGGCCGTGCGCCTCGCCGCGGTCGGAACACCGCTTAACGGCCGCCATGGCGCTGTAAATCATCTCGCCGTATTCCTCACCGACTCCCGCCTCAGCCAGGAGCAGGGCGATGTTCACGGCATAGACCAGTGTGGCCAGGTGCTTCGCCGTGCCTCTGCCTTGTGTCATGGCGTCAATGACGCAGCAGTAGTCGATCAGGACCGCCGCGCGCTGCTCGTCGGTAAGCGGCATGCGCTGCTCATGAGCCTTTCGCTCCGCTTCTGCTCGTCGAGCCTTGCGCTCCTGCGCCCGCTTCCTGGTGGTCACGCCCGCCCCTTCCGCTTTCTCAAATAGGGCCGGTCATTCACCCACTTCCGCGACTCATCCTTGCCCCAAAAACGACTAGCCTCATTCATTTCGAGATGTAGCCGTGGCATCTTGTCAATAACGACAACCTTCCCGAGGCGGACCGATTCCACGATCAGCTCTTCAATCTGGCCGGCAGCCTTGCCATTGATGAAAAGAAGGATCGGCATCATGCGGCCTCGAACATGCTTGGCTGGGCCACCACTTGACCGCTGCGGCGCTTAGACAGGAATTGCTGAGCCAGCGCCTTGATGCGCGAGTCGTCCGAGTGGACGGCCTCGAATACGGCGCCAGGGTCAACGATGCCTGATGCCTGAGATGCTTTGATTCCAAGCAAATCCACCATTGGCGGGTCGGAACCGTCCTCGCTGTTCAGGTAGATCGCCGTTACCTGCTCAGTCTGGCCTTCCCGATCAAGACGGCCGATGACCTGCTCATGAACCTTCGGCGACCAGTCCAGCTCGCCAAACACGACCGTCGAGCACCGAAACTGCAGACCGTCAAGACCGGCGCCGGAGCGCAGGGACATGATGAAGAGATTTGTCTTCCCTTCAATGAATGCCTGCTTGGAAGCCTCTTTCTGGGTCGGGCTTTCGCTGCCCGTGTACATCACAGGGTTAAAGTCCGCCAACTCCTTGAGCCAGATCTCGTACACATCGCGGTGCCAGCCCATGAGCAGCAGCGGGACGCCGGCCTCGAGCAGGATGCGGACGTATGCAGCGACCGCGCGAGCTTTGCCGACACCGGTTGCGTGGCGCGCCAGCAGATCAAGCTCCCGGGCGGCCTGGCCGCGTTCGACAAACGATCCGGTGGTTGCCTTGATGGCCAATGCCTGCGCCAGGGCAGCAATGTCCTGCAGCGCCTTCTCGTCGCTTTCCACGATCTCGACGATCCGGTTGATGGGCGGAACCTGCTGGCCGACCTCGCGCTTGGTGCGCCGGATGAAGGCATGCTGTTCCCGCAGATAGGTGCCGAGCGCCTCCGGATCCCTGATGCGGCCATTGTCGTCCGTCCACTCCCGCATGAAGTCTGGATACTCGCCGAGAACGAACCGGTCGATGCATCGCATGATGTTCCAGATCTCGGTGCCGTAGTTGTAGATCGGGGTTGCGGACAGGCCGAGCCGGAACTCAGCGTTTTCAGCCAGATGGAAGGCAGCATTCCCCTTTCCACTTGCCGAGCCGGTACGGAGTTCCTGCACTTCATCGAACGCCACTGCCTTGAACACCCGCTCCTTGAAGAAGTCAACCCAGCCGAGCAACTGGCTGTACTTGAAGATGTACACGTCCGCATCCGGCAGGTTGTATGGCTTGGTGCCCTTGATCTTATGGGTTCGCAACGTGGTGAACGCTGCGAGTTTCTCCGCCCATTGCCCCTGGAGGTGGGTCTGCACCACTGCAGCTGCTGGCCGCGCCTCCGAAATAAGGAAGAAACCTGCGGCCGTGTAGGTTTTCCCGAGTCCGAGGTCGTCACCAAGCAGGAGGCCACGACGGCGGCGCAGCACCTCAATCGCCTGGCACTGATACGGACGGATCAACTGCCCCTCTCGCAATCCGACGTACGCCGGCGGCTGGTAGTCTGGCTTGAGGATTCGCTCCATCTCGGCAAGCTGCGCCTCGAACGCAAGATGACCGTTATGCAGGTCGGTCGCGTCCGCATCGGATATGACCATCGGGTACCGCGAACAGAACCATGCCAGGTCTGCACAGGTCGCGAAGTCGTTCTGGAACTCGAAGCTGTCGGTCTGGTGCTTCGGGATCCGCGGGAATAGCTGCTTCAGGCGGATGGCCACGTGCGGCTCAATGCCGGTCATGACCCAGCGCGCGCGGTCGACGCGAAGTCCCAGCTTTCCATATGTGCGGAAGGACATTACAGCCACCCCTTGCTTAATGAAGCCACGCTCGCCGGTTTGCCGCCGATGTCGGCCGGCAGATGCATACAAACCGATGTCACCAACACAATCGCCTTGACCGACTCATGCGCGGAATACCGCTCAAGCTGTCGATAGATCGCCTTCCGCTGCCCCTTGATCTTCACCTCGACGGCAACACCGCCATCAACAAGGAAGTCCACGATGTCCTTGTCCGAGAGCCGTGCCTCACGCTCGAACTCAACACCGCCAGCGTCCAGCACCGTCGCAATCTGGACTTGAGTTTGCTTCTCATCAGTGAGTGAAAGCTTGCTCACTTCGATCAGATTGGTGACTGCACGAACTGCAGCCTGGATGTCAGCGGCGATCATGCTGAAGCTCCATCGGCAACTGGCCGCCGGCACATCCGCATCCACTCTTCCGGCACCTGCTCGTATGACTTACCGGCAATCGGCATCAACACCGCGACACACTCGGGAGCCCCATCGAACTGGACGATAATCGGTTTCTGCGCCTCGTCCGGCTCCTGCCAAAAGCGAATCACTGGATAGCCCTCCCGCTTTCCATTCAGCGGATGAGCCTTAATGATCTTGGCCAGCAGCGTGCAATTGATGAATGAGGCGACGGTACGCTTGAGCTTGCTGAAATCCGGCATAACGACGCGGAAGTCAGGGAATCGATGCCCGTCACGCATCTCGACCATGCATTTGCGGGGCTGGACGTATAACTCCTGCTCCAGGCTGTCGACGACGATCAGGCGCTGCTCCTCGAGGTGGATATGGACCTCGCGCGCCTTGTTGCAGTGCTTGATGGCGTCCGGATGCACCGAGAAAGTCGCCGGCACAGGGCAGACTGCCTCGGCGTCGATAATCGCCATCAGCATGTGGCCATTGGTTGCGACCAGCACAGCACCTCCATCTGGATGCGGCTCGATGTGGATGGCATTCAGCCAATAGCGGACGTCCTTGCTGCCCATGAAGTGGGCGAGGGACGGAAGGTACTTGGCTTGGAAACGGATCATTTTTGCCTCTGTTCATTTCCTCTTGTTACGCCGGCAGACCGCGCAGCTCGTAGTACCGGTTCATGAACATCGTGTATGCCTGCTTGTCATTAACAGGGACAATGATCTCCGGCAGCTCTGGTATCCCGTCCGTCGACTCCCAGTCCTCATCGTCTTCAGGCATGAGGTCGCGACGCTCCGTGGCGAGCATGACCAGATCGGCATACTTGACGTAGTCCGGTAGTGGATTGCGTACACCAAATCGCGCAAAAACCACCCGCTCGACGCGCTTCTCGATGATCTTGAAGTCTGGCAATAGGTTCTTCAGCGGCTTCGAGACGTCGCCCGTGAAGGCCTCTGCCGCATCGTGCATGAGCGCGTCATAGGCGAATTCAGGCGGGACGATGTAGCTGGCCATGACTGAATGCTGCGCAACAGAGTAGAACTCGTTGCAATGTCCGGTGAACCGGCACAGCTTCGAAATGCTCGCCGCGATGTCGTAGATGGAGAACTGGTTAGTATCTGGCTCCACGAAGTCGAAGTACCGGCCTGAGCGGATCTGTATCTCATCTCGGCGAGCAGGCCGGTTGCTGTCAATAGACGTATTCATTTCAATATTCCTCGATCTTCCACCCGCCGCCTTGCTTCGCCGGCAGCTTGATGCACTTGAAAAAGCGGAACCAGGGGAGAACCTCAGCGCACAGCTTGATCTTCATCTGCCCCTTGTCGGTCGTGAAACCGCCCTTTGTTTCGTGAATCCCAACAGTCATGTCCGCGTGCAGGACAAGGAAATCTGGCTCGTAGTACGTGTTGTCAGCCAGCCGGACGCGCAGCGCGTGAAACTTGTAATCGATGATCAGACCCTGCGCCTTCTGTGCCTCGAGCTTGTCGGAGTACTCACGCTCGGTCTTATTCATCCGATCCTTCGGCAGGCGGCCAAGCGCCTGGAAGCGCTTTACAGCCGCCTGCGCCTGCTCAGCCTTCTGGCGCGCCTCGAAACCCGCCAGCTGCCCCTCACTCCACCGCACTCCCTTCATGCGCACTTCCTCCGGAACCAGAAATTCCACAGGCCGTACAACCAGCCCATGGCCGACGCGAGCGCCGTGATGAACACGCCCCATGACTCAGGATTGAACGAAGTCCATAGCCACACCGGCACCCCGGCGACACCGAACAGGCACGCCGTGCGCTGGAGGCGTTGCGACCTGGACTGCGACAGGAAGATGGCGGGGACGGTCGTCACGGCGATCAGGAACTGTTCGATCATGCGCAGCGATGCGTGCGCGTCTTGGATGCGGTCGGCTGGAACGACGCCACCGTCGACACGATGCCGGCCAGTTCGCGGATTTCCCTGATCGTCATGCCGGACACGTCGTGCATGCGCACCATCAGGGCCGCCGAGAGCTCCGCCTTCTTGCTGCGCAGCTTGCTGACCATCGCCGGGTCGATCCGGAGCGCTTTCGACAACTGGGCATCGTTCGGGACCTTCAGGCGTGCAGCGAGGACGTCCAGGAGGTTCTCCGGCGTATAAGCTGGGTTGGTCAGGTTGTCGTCGACAAGCGAGACAACTCGCTTTTCTTGAACGCTTGCATTCATGCTTCTTCTCCATTGTTATGCTGCTCCTGCAGCGGATAAACACCTGACAGCCTCCGCAACTCATCCATCGGCTTGCCGGTTACCTTGTTGATCTTCTCGAGCAGGGCATCGCCTATCGGCAGCACACGCTTCCTGGCCTTGCTGATGAGGGCATGGGAGACGCCGAGCTTTTCTGCCATGGCGGAGTCGTTCTTGACACCCATCCACTCGATAACGTGGTTCAACAGCAGGTTCGGCCGGTAGAACGGCGAATCGAGCAGATGACGCCTACTTGTGTTCGGTATTCCCATTCCCCTGCTTCTCCCTTTCTTGCTCTTCTCGATCTGCTTTGCCGTTCGACCAACCCAGCCAAAACGACTGCCCCTTCTCGCGCCTCGGCTCCTCCCCGCCGGCCAGTCCGTGCCTGTATCCGGCGGCATACTCGGCTTGTCCCTTTGCACCGACTTTGCTCATGAAAGCGTCGAGAGGTTTCTGCCAGTAGCCACCTCCTGCGCCAACCGAGCAGCGATTGGCGGTACGGAGCGATCACCATGGCTGATCCGGTCGAGGAGCTTGCCGACCCAAGCGCGGTGATCCACCTTGTCGCTGTTGAATGCCTCCGCCGCGCCGTAGTCCTGAACCAACTGCTCAGCTCGCTCCTTGGATAAGGCCGTTTGACCAGGCGCCGGAAGTGAAAGGGTCGGCTGCGGGATGTCCCCCCATGCGCCCTTTGCAAGCTCGGCCGCCAGCGCCTTCTCCCACCGGACCTTGATCTGCGAATAACCCAAGTTCTTCAGGTCGAAAGCGCCGACCGCGATTGCTGCGAAGAAAATCGCCGGGTGCGACCACTCCCCTACCTCGCCCCGATCCCGCGCCGTAACGCCGTTCACTGCCTCGTAATAGGCGGCCAATGGATCCAGCCTCGGCTTACACATCTCGAGAAACTCCGACCAAGTCGGAGGAAACTGCGCCTTGTCGCATGCCTTGAGTCCACGCTTGATGTCGGCGAATGTCATGCCGTTCTCGCGTATCTTCTGCGCCCAAACCTGCTTCATGTTCTCGATACCCGTGTCCTTCCCCGACACCACATGGCCGCTGCGCCACTTGTCCAGGAACTGGTTGCCGAAGGCTCCATGCAGTTGGCCGAACAGCCAATCCATCGGATCACCCGACGATCCGGCAGTCTGCATCGAGGGTAATTGGCTGTTTGTCATCTTGTGTCACTCCCAATCCGATTGAATTTGCTGCTGCTGCCCTTGACTCGTCCCTAGCACTCCGTGGCGATGCGCGGGGTGCATTGGCACCATGCGCCTGCATTTCCGCCGCCTCCGCCGCCCAACGCTCAATGATCGCGACGACGTACCCAAGAGCAAATGTGCCGCCTTGCTTCGCCCGCTTTGCCTCTGCGCATGCAGACTCGACTGTTGCAACCGAAACACCCTGCTGCGACAGCGCGATCAGTCGGGGGTCGGCAGGTTGTGTTTGGACACCTTGCTTCCGAAAAGCTATGGACAGTTCGACCGGCGAGGCAGCCAGCGCCCCCGAAGGGGCTTGCTCTTGCTCCTGCTCCTGCTCTTGTTCCTGTTCTTGCTCCTGCTCTTGCTCTTGGCTTCGATGGGGCATTGAAGGGGCTTCGGAGGGGCTTGGTAAAACTGGCGCCGAACCACGGTTTTTTTTCATGTGAAAGACCGGAGCATATTTCTCGAAAAACCGCGCCAGATAAGGGTTCTGAGGCAGGGCGTTGTACTCGTTTTGCACCCCTGCGCACCGCTTGTCCTTAGGGTCAAGGAAGTCGGCGATCTGGTATTTCGCCATTTCGAACACCCATACCGTCTCCGTAGTCTCGTCGTACTCGCAAAACCCGGCTTCAATGCACCTTTGAAGCCCCTCCGAAGCCCCTTCCATGCCCAATCCGGTCTCGTGGCCGATGCTCACGATCGTCACGTAGTACAAGCCAAGCATGTTGGCGTGAGGGCTAGTCAGTAGATACATCGCCACGACCTGGGCAAGCGGGCCGGCCTTTCTCAGCTTCCTTCCGGTATCCCCGATCCAGAACTTCGGCCCGATTTTTGAGTAATCACGCATTAATTCGCCACCTTCAATTGACCGCCTTCAATCAATGCCACGATGTGCACCGCGAGCGATTCCCAATCCTGTCCATGCTCCTGAAGGCCCAGGACGACGTCTTCACTGCCCTTCAGCTTCCCCTCCCTGATCAGCGCTAGAGCCGTCATGGCGATGTGCTTGTATTCGAAGTTGTTACGCTCAGCCTTGGCCATCACCCCGCCTTGATCGAGGATCGCGTGGCACCCAACAGCAACGCCTGGAACCGTCTTACAAAGCGCCATGGCCGTCGCGTCCGATGCTTTCAACCTTCCACCCTTACCGAAGAACAGCTGGTTCGAATGAGCCGCCTCGGTGTATCGCTTATTCCGGCCGCAGCAAACGCAATCCAAGGTCCGTACGGCAGCCAAATACGCTTCCGACCGGAATACCTCGTCCCCGTCGAGGACAATGCGCTGGCGGCTGCGCAAACGCTTCGCGCCGGCCTTCAGTGCCGAACGGTGCTCTTCCTTCCTGCCCTGCCGAAAGCCAGACCGTTTCAGCGTGCTGGTGCCGCGATTCATGGGTGTCTTTCGCTTGAGCTCGGAACGCTTCATGCAACAGAAAGAAGGTTGACGCTGTCGTCAGCAGCCTCTTGAACGGCCTGCGCCAGGTTGCGACGCGCGATCTCGAAATAGCTGCGCTTCAGTTCGGCGCCAACGAATCGCCGGCCCATCTTGATGGCGCAATACCCTTCCGATCCGATGCCGGTGAACGGCGAAAACACGACATCACCCGGGTTCGTCCAGAGCTCAATCGACCGCTCGATCACGTCGAGCTGCAGCGGGCAGATATGGCGCTCGTCGTCGCCATCGCGTGCGCACATGTACTGCAGCGTCCTCGACGGATTGATGTCCATCCATACCGGGCTGGCGTACTCCTGCCACTTGTCAACCGGAAAACCTGATTCAGTTTTGGTTACCGGATCCGGATTTGCACCGGGCTTGCGGAAAACGACCAGGTAATCAGGGATACCCTGACGGCTCATAGCGCTGTCCTTCTTGAGCTGCTTGTAGAGCAGGCCAAGTGCCTTAGTGCGCTGCATGGCGGTTACCGGGTCCTTCCAGATGCACACTTCGGAATGGAAGATGAATCCGGCATCTTCGTAGGCCCGGATGATCTCGCCGCGGAAGTCGCGAATCCCGATATAGCCGTCCTTGACCTTCGATGTCGGCAGGTTCATGCAATGGATGGCGACCAGCCGCCCTGGCTTGTGGATGCGAAACTGTTCAGCGATCAGGAACCGGTAGTGAGCCCAGAATTCCTCAGAATCCTTGCTATTCCCCATGTCACGGTCGATGTTCGAGTAGACATACAGCGACTCAAAAGGCGGAGAGAAAACGCTGAAGTCGATCGAGTTTTCCGGAATCGTCCTGGCGACTTCCACGCAGTCGGCGTTGTAGATCGCGAATTGATCAGTCACATCCTGATTCATTACGTTGCTCATGCAAACTCCACGTTCTTTGCCAGCCAGGCCGGAACTTCCATCGGCATGGTCGCGTTATAGGTTTCTTGATGGCTGGTCGCGCCAGCGATTTCACGCTTGGTGATTTCGCGCATGTAGGCGACCATCTGCTCCGACATCTCGTCGTGCTGACGCTGCTTCCGAGCGATGTTGTGCATGACGGCTCCCTCGGTCTCGGCGGCGATGATGTGCACGTCGACCGGCCTCGTCTGTCCGAAGCGATAGCAGCGGCGGACGGCTTGGTAATAGCTCTCGAACGAGTCATCCATGCCGGCAAATACCATCCGACTGCAGTGCTGCCAGTTCATACCGAAACCAGCAATGCTTGGCTTGGTGACAATGACCCGTGCATCGCCATGGGTGAACGCCATGATCCGACGCTCTTTTTCCTCCGGCGGAAGTGAGCCGGTTACCTCGACTGCTCCGGTGATTGCCTTCGCCAGGGACTCGGATTCGTCATTCAGATGGCACCAGACGATACACGGCTCGTTTTGGGAGTTCGCAAGCTCGGCAGCCAGAGCAACCCGCTCAGCCATGCTGGCGCGCTTCGCCTGACGGCGCTCCGAAAGACTCTGTGCAGCGGTGGGAATCAGGAAGCCTTCCTGCGCCTCGCTCTTGATCACATGCTCATGCAGATTCAGCGGCGGCAGAACGTAGCGCGACCCGTCAAATCCAAGGTCGGACGGGTTCCGGACGCAAATCGCCCAGGACGCCATCCATTCCCAGAAACGCTCTTTCGCATGCCCTTTGAGGCGCCACTTCGACGTATCGCCGCCGTCGTGCGTGAAGAACATGGCCAGCATCTCGGCCTGGCTCATCACGCCAAGGAACTCGGCCTGGTTACCCAGCTCCATGTAATCATTCGGGCTCGGCGTCGCCGTGCAGGAAAGCCGATACGGCGTGCACTGGAACGCGTCGGTGATCATCTTGCGCGTCCGGCTGTCATGCGCCTTCAGAATGCTGCTTTCGTCGAGCACGGCGCCAACGAAGCGCGAGGAATCGAAGTGGGCCAGCATTTCATAGTTCGTGATCGTGATGCCGCTTCGGACTTGATCCTGGTTACGGGCATAGTTGATCTCGATGCCGAACTTCGCAGCCTCCTCAACAGTTTGCTGCGCAACGCACAACGGAGCGCTGATCAGAACGTCACCGCCGGTGTGCTCATGCACCTTCTGCGCCCAAGTCGTCTGCATGATGGTCTTACCAAGGCCGGTATCGCCGAAAATCGCCGCACGACCGCGCTTCAGCGCCCACCTGTCTATGGCAGCCTGGAAGTCGAAGAGATGGCCTCCAAGGTCGCTGCAGTCGAACCCAGTCGGAATCTCCGCCGTTTTTTTCGTCCTGATGAAATCCACGTAATTCATTTTGTCTCTGTCGGGTTTCTTTTTGTCGCCTTCGGAGTCGTTATCCCCCGGCGCATGCACGTCAAGCAGTAGTCGATACCATCCTTGAACTGGCCGAGGCTGCGGCGGATCGAACAACCGATACAGCGCTTCATCGCGTGGTTCAGATAGAGCTGCTTTTCCGTAGACGCCCGGTAGGACTCCGTCGACGCTGGATTAACGCTCATGGCTGCGAATCACCGGGTACCAGCCAGTGTTGCCGCCATTGCTACGGAAGTACTGAACCATGTACTTCTCGCGGTCGGTCGCCTTCGGATCCATCTCGATGGACTTCAGGACTTCCTCAAGAGAGGTGTTTCCCGGGATGTTGTTGGTAGTCATGGTCAGATCCTCACAGGCATGGTGCAGATGATCCGGTCGCCGCCGGTAAGGCGGATTGCGGTGGTCTTCAGATCGGCCTGGTCGAATTCAATGCCGATCTCGTCTGCCTCAACGGATTTGAGGAAGCTGCCGAAATCGTCCGGATAGGCACCGAAGGTCACGCTGTCGCCCTGATACTTGAACGGCGCCGTGGCCTCGTTGTCGGTTGAGCCAGTCAGTTTCACGGAGCACTGCTCGCCGGCGGAAATGACGATCTGCGGCCGGATCTTGGCTGCGCTGCTGGCAAATGAGCTGGTGAAGTTGATCGCGTCCAGCAGGGACTTTCGGGAAATCGTCCCCTTGTTCGTGTACGTGCGCTGCCAGAACTTACTCACCTGCAGCGGCTTTGCGACTGCCAGCTTGAACAGAGCGATCGAGTTCGCGCCGCGCAGTTCGACCTGCTCTTCACGCACGACCATGGATTTGAAATTGCCGACCATCCGGCAGGCGGTGTCCCTTGGGATGCAAATGCCAAACTCAGGAGCAATGTGGTTGACGATGCTTGCGCCCATGCTCTTCGTGTCCGTAGCGAATACCTCAATCTGCGTGCCGGTGGACTTGATCTGGACGCACTGCGCAGCTGGAACCTGAGCGTTGACGCCGCAGAACTGCGTCGCGAAGGCGATCTTGTCGGCGAGCGGTGCCCATTCGATTTCGGTGATCACCTTTTCCGCCATGTGGAGTTCGGGGAACTGATCAGCCTCCAGCGTGTTCAGCCTGGTCTTCGTGTCGCCGAACTCCAGGACTGCCTTCTTGCTCTTGACGGTGAAGCTCACCTCACCATCGCAGAACTGGGCGAACTTCTTCAGCGCTGAAGCATCGATGCACGCGGCGAACTTTTCGCCGGCACAGTCGATCCAGTACTGGATCTGAGAATCAGTGTTCGATGCGGTGAAAATGACGCGCTCGCCTGTCGACTCGACCTTCACATGCGTCAGGATCGGCATGGTCGTCCGAGTTGGAGAGAACGGGGTGACGGCGTCAACAGCGGCTTTGAATTCGTTTCTGGACAAAAGCATGGCTTCCTCTCTGAATGGTTCGAGTTAGATCTCGAGCAGACTGGGCTGCGCTTCCCGGATCTGCACCGGATGAATCGGCTCGTTCGTGAACTTGCAAGGGCGAGTGACTTCCTTGCGAACGAGACGCTTTGCGGCGATCAGGTCGTTGACGATCCGGGACACGACGTTCGCCTCAATCTTTTTCCCCTCGGGGACATCGCGTTGAAATAGCTGGCGGTAGATCATCTTGATTTCGCCGAGGGACATATCCCCGTCGCTCGCACGGACGATGGCCTCGACGCGGTCGTTCTGCGTCTTGAGGGCGTCGCATTTCATGCGCTTCCATGCGCCGATGCTGGTATCGAGAACCTTCGTCTTCATGCTGGCTCCAGTTCAGGCTGGATGACTGGCTTAACGACACTAATCACCTTCAGCACAGCCCACTCCAGATCGGACTGCGGCGGATACTTCTTGCGAAGTTGATGAGCGCCCGCCAAATACTCACGGCCGTCTTCGCACGCAACACGGTAGATGTGCGCGACTCCATCGATGTAGATTGGATGGTTCACATGCTCAATGACTTCGCATTCGGTGTTCTCCAGGTAACGCAGAGACCCCGCCGTGTTCTGGACGATGGCGATTTCGCCAACTTCAAATCGTGCGCTCATATGCAAATTCCTCAAGTGCCCATTCCTTGAAATCGCGCAGCGGCATGGTCCCGTTCGGCCTGTCGGTGCGCGACTGCTCGAAGTAATTGGCGGTGCGCGGCTGGCTGTCCCACGTCACTGCCGTGTGCTGGAATCGCGGATGAATGTCGATGACGTAGCGGACATCGCCATTCACGCCACGGTACGCCTTGCCGACCTCGACATGGAACCCGCCATTCGGCCTTGCCATGCGTTTGCGCGCCAGGTCGACGAGCACCTGCATTTCACCGCGCATCGTCGCAAAGGCGTTGTCCAGCAGCTTTTCGTACCCGTTCGGGCAGCCGGCCAGATCGATCATTCGGTTGACGCGCCACGCCGCAAACAACGCCTTCGGCGTCTTGCAGTGCTTGTCGCAGTAGTTGATGAGTTCCATGTCAGTCATGAAGCTACTTGTCTCGTGCTGCAGATTGGATCTTGATTCCCTGCCAGGACAGGTTCTGGAAGTAGCACTGGCGGCCGTTCGTCCTGTCGCGCCAGCATTTGCCATCCCAGTCGGCGAGCTGGATCGACTCGACGGTCACCCATGGCATGCGAACGCGGTAGCGCCCTGGATAGAGCGGCTTGTGCTCGTCATCCGGTGGATACCATTCGGTAAGTTCTGCCGGCTCCCAGTCCGATGCGACCAGGAGGCTCGCAGAATTCGGAACCAGTGCGATGTGGATCAACGCGCCGCCGCTGGATTTGCGGTAAGCGGCACCACAGATGAAAACGAGCAGGAGCGCGAAAATTGCAACCGCGATGTAGAAGTCGGCCTGTTCAGGCGTGATGGTTGGGAGGCTCATGCCGGCACCACGAAGTGCATTGACCATGCGATGGAATTTGCGAAGCGCGGTGCGGTGATTCGCGGCGCCTCGGCCGCCGGAATGCGCTTGACGATCTGCGGGAGCGGATCAACTTGCTTCGGGTTGTCGTTCCAGTAGTACTTGTAATGACACGGCTTCCCCTCCGGCTTCACGTAGCCCTCGTGCGACGCTTCGCACAGAGCCTTTTCTGCAGTCGACGAATGGCAGCCGGCGGCTTGAGCAACGTGTTGAATAATCGCTGCACGCGATGCGCCAGGCGAGCGCATCAAGAATTCGCGGAGGACGCGTGCCGCGCGGTCGAGAGACGGAAGAATTTGCGTATTCATTCGGCCATTCCCTCCAAACGCATCAGCATTTCGTTCAGCGCCTGCTGCGTTTTGTAGATCGCCTGGCGGACGCGGGCGAGCTCGTGCTTCTCAACCTTGCCGTCCGCCAGGGTCTGGTGAACCGCGGCGCCGACATCACCGTTGCGGGTCCAGACGTGCGTCACCAGCTCGAGGATGGCCATGTCGCACGCGTCACCATCGGCCGGAATCTCGACGCATACGCGGTTGTGGTTCGCGGCCAGCGCATCGAGGATCCGGTAGTCGCCGGTGATGCCCATGATCTTGTCGGCGTCGGACAGCAGCGGCTTGTTGTGCTCTTTGTTCGGGTCTGCCTTGTTGAGCAGGACTGCGCGGCTCATGCCCAGGCGTGCGGCGAGCGCATCGGTGCCGTCCTTGTAGTCGTGAACCGTGTGATAGAAGGCGTCCTGGCTATTCATCCTTGCTCCCTGAAAATTTGATGGTGTTTTTGATATTTCTTTTTGTTAATCTGGCTTCATGACAACGAAATTCCCTGCCTCTTCCCTGCTTGTAATGCGGTTGATAAATCGCAAGAACCGCATTTCAGGCAAAAAAATGCCGCTGACCGAAGCCAGCGGCCGAGTGCCTTCAGGGAGATTCTTTATCGCCGACGCGACGGCCGTACTTCACATCACCGATTGGCGCCTCACCAAAGACCGTCGGGTTCAAGTCGTAGCGCGTGACTGCGCCGTCAAACTCGCTTTCAATAGCGCGGCAGCGCTCCGCCGGCGCGTAGCCTTGCTCTACCCACTTCTGCACCGCCTGTGGCGTCACACCCAGCCGATTCGCAAGTGCTGTTTGGCTTCCGGCAAGCTGCACTGCCCTGTTAATTCCAGTTTCCATGTGCAATCCGCAGTTGTATTACAACTGTAGGTTACAACAAAAAGTGCCTTGCTACAACTTATATTTGCAGTGCGCTTTACAACCAATGCTTGTAACCTCTTGGGGATGGAAACAATGGCAAATCGAATATCTCTTGCGTTGCAGAAAAAGAACGGCGGGAATCAGTCCGAAATGGCAAGGTTTATCGGCGTATCACCGCAAGCGGTGCAGAAATGGATCGCCGGCGATGCAGTGCCACGCGGCGCCAACCTGCAGAAGGCGGCCGAGTTTCTAGGCGTGCCCGCCTCGTACTTGGTATTCGGGGATAAGGGCCGAGTGGAGATGTTGCAAGCCCTCAACGAAGTGCGTAAGCCTGTCAGCGAGGTCGATGACGCGCCAGAGGTCATGGGAAACCAACGCTGGCTACCGGTCGTGGGAGTTGTTCAAGCAGGTCCCGACGGCCTGCTTACGATTGATGATCACCCAGTTGGCTTCGGCGACGGTGCTGTGCTCTATTGGGCGAAGTGCGAGAACGCTTATGCACTTAGAGTCCGCGGGGAAAGCATGAGTCCGCGCTACTTGCCAGGAGAGTTCGTAGCCGTTGATCCATGCTTTGAAGTGCAGCCTAGCCAGGAGGTCATTGTCATCCTGAAAGATGGCACAAGGATGATCAAGCGCCTACTGTGGCAACGCGATGGTTTTGCCTGCTTTGAGTCGATCAATAAAGATTACAAAAACATCACCCTCGAGCTTGGAGAGATCGACGCACTCCATCGAGTCCTTGGAACAGTTCCGAGCTTCGCGTTCAAGGCAGCATACTAATCAGTCCCATATATATGGGATGACCGGACAGGACGTTTACGCTCTAATTTCCTTTTGGCAACCATTCGAGCCGAAGCAATGGATTTTTTACTGTTCTGGTTTATCTGCGCCGTTCTGACAGGTTTTGTCGCGGCTGCAAAGGGAAGATCTGGGTTCGGGTGGTTCATCATAGGCTTGTTCTTCGGATTCATTTCCCTGCTCGCAGTTGGCCTAGCGCCTGGCCCTAAAAAAGCTGACCCCAATGCCCCCCACCCTGATACCCACGTTCGCTGTCCAGAATGCCGCGAGTTTGTCTACAAGGACGCATCGAAATGCAAGCATTGCGGCACCAAGCTCGTGCCACAGTAATCAAGCTGATTTGCGCCGGCATTCTTCTGCCGTTTGACGCCGCAGCCGCCCCAGTTGTCGGCATCAGCGATGGGGATACCCTGACCGTGCTGGAAGACCGCCGATCGGTGAAGATCCGCCTAGCCAACATCGACGCGCCGGAGAAGGCCCAGCCGTTCGGCCAGCGGTCCAAGGAATCCCTCTCGGAACTTTGCTACGGGAAGAATGCGAGCTACCAGGTGCAGGACATTGACCGGTACGGCCGAACCGTCGCTATAGTTACCTGTGCCGGCGTGCAGGCAAACCGCGCACAAGTCGAGCGAGGTCTCGCCTGGGTTTATCCGAAGTACAACAGGGATGAATCGCTCCCTCCACTGCAGGAGGATGCCCGAACCAGCCGGCGCGGACTGTTTGCCGATCCGGATCCAGTGGCGCCGTGGGAATGGCGAAAGAAGTAGATCGAAAGCTGATGAATCAACAAGTAAAAACTGTCGGCATCTCCGAGATCGAGAACCAAATTGAGCTGACGTCGTTCACTCAGAACCTTGCCCATCTCAATTCATTCGTTCTGCAGCTTCAGAAAGAACTCCTTTCTTCCGAGCCAAACGACAAGCGCATCGCGCACTTCATTGATGAAGCGACGGCATTGCAAGGCACGCTGGTCACGCAGCTAGTCCGTGTCCTAGCGATCAGTGGTCATGATGCGCCAAACGTGAAGTATCTCGACCAGCTTCTGATAAAGCTAGATTACGTGCGGGACTTGGCAATTGACAGGATTAGAAGCCTGGAGGCGAAGCGAGATAAGTTAACCGAGGACTATCATGGCGAATTAAGACGTCTGGACGAGCGCCGAGACACGATTGCGGCTTGGCTTGCAGAAGGCAACAATGCCGAGCGGTTTAGCAAGGCTTTTTCCAAGAGCCCGCCATCCTTGGATGAAATTGAAAAGTTCATGGCTCAAGACGCAGGCCAGCCGCCTGACGGCCCTGTTGACAACGGTGGATCTGGCGCGGAAGATGAAGAAATGGAAAAGCGAATTGCTAATCTCGAAAGTTTTGCGAATGATGCGCGCGAGCGCCTCGTTCGTATCGAGACTCGCCTTGACGGAATCGACATGCGCCTTAACGGCATTGAGTCCAAAATGGCAACTAAGGCTGACATCGCTGCCTTGGCTACAAAGACCGACATTGCGGGTATGGCTACAAAGACGGACATTGCAGAAGTCCGAGTCGAAATTCACAAGATGGATTCCAGCATTAAGACCTGGATGATCGTTACTGTCGTGGGCCTCTTCCTCGGCTTCGGCGGCATGATCTTCACATTGGGCAACTTTCTGAAACCTCTGTCCACAGCCTCAATTTCGCAAAACGGTGAAATAGGCGTTCAGTTGCCTAAAGCTCACCAACCGTCTCAGCAACCACCTCCGGCGACAAAGTAGACTTCCATTTGACGTAGAAGCCCGCTGCGAGCGGGCTTTTTCATTTCTATAATGACGCTGCTGGGCCGTGTCCTCTCGGTGGACGTCCTGGGGTCATCCCAGGAAGACGTGGAGGGTTCGAATCCCTCTCGCCCCAGCCACACCTAAGCCCGCCCAGAGCGGGCTTTTTTACGTCCACATAAATTTTCCACATTTCAATTTAAGCGCTACAACTTTTTCACCCCTTATTACAACTTTTACTTGCAATACAGAATCTGCTGTTGTAACCTGTAGTTGTAATTAATGCCGAGCAGCATGCATTCAGTTGAGCAACTTGATCGGGGGGTGGGATGAAAGGGAAACATGCAGCAACGCCGTGGCACTGCAAGCAATTGGTAGGCGTGGTTGAACGCGGCTTTGCAATCTTCCACACCAAGGAAAAGGACACTACCAAGACGACGCATCGCATTGACGATAACGGCGAGTTTTCCAAGGAAGATGCTGAATTCATCGTCCGCGCCTGCAATGCTCACGATGATCTGGTGAAGGCGTTGCGGGAATATGTGGAGCGGCATGAGGCGGAGTGTGATCCGTCCGGCTTGCCTGAATACGATCAGGCTCGCTCCGCCCTCGCCAAAGCAGGTGCCGCATGAGCCGCACAAACTTCGACCTCGACGATGAGCTCAAGCGGCGCGGCAATGCCGCAGTAGCGTACGCGCTCATGCTTGCCCGTAAGGCATTCCAAGAAGGACGTTTGGATGCCTACCAGCGCGGCTATTTCTACGGACAACTCCTCGTCGCCAAATGCGACCTCCGCGCCGAGAAATACATCGAGCAGGGAGCGCTCAACGAAATCAACTTTCTGAAAAATCTGGTGCGGAAAGGCGGTGCCGCATGAAGCGCTTCTACTCTGCCCTCGCCATCGTACTCATTTTTGCTGTCTACGGGATCGTCGGCACACTTGACCGCATCGACCAGGAGCGCGCAGAAGCACATCGCGCCGAGATCATAGCCGCAGCCAAAGCTGAATACAAACGCCGCCAGTGGGAAGGGCTCGAAGAAAAAGCCGAGTACCTCACCTTTCCTATAGCCGCCTACAACAAGTGACCGGCGCATGCGTGGACTCATCAAGTACTACCGGCAGTTCCGTCGCGGCTGCCGATTCTTACCTGCTATCCGGAGGGCATGGAATGTCTGGCACAGGGGCTTCTAAAGGCGGGATGAATGCGCGCTGGATAGCCATGCGCTGCAAGGAGCCTTTCTTCTGGCGATTCCTTGAGGAGGCGTTCAGCGAGGAAGTCGAGAGCGAGGAGGCCGCCGTTTCTGTCGTCTATATCTACGGTGGCGTCAGATCGCGCGCGGAGTTCGACATTGATCCGGCCGCGGCGGATCGCTTTCACATCGTATTCCGCCGTCCTTTTGCCGACTACTCGGATCGGCTCGCATCGCAACAAAACAATCGAAACAGGGAGTTCGTATGAAAACAGCCCAAGAAGCCGTCGGCTATGCCGTCAATTTTCTCTTCTCGCCCAGCGAGAAGTTGCTGAAAACCGATCCGACGATGGCGGAACTCGGCGCCGACAGTCTCGACATGATCGAACTCGCAATGCATGTAGAGGACGAGCTCGGGATCATCATCGTCGACCAGGACATTCCGACCAACCTCGAACTGCGCGTTTCCCAATACGCGGAGCAGATCGAGAAGCTCATCCCCGCCAAGAACAAAGTTCCTGCCTAAGGTGCCGCCATGTGGTTCAAGAACATTCAAATCTACATGCTGACCGCACCGTGGTCGATGACATCCGAGCAGCTGGAGGCCGCGCTGGCGCCGCAGGCATTTGTCCCCTGCGGTAGTCTAGATCTGCAGACGCAAGGCTGGGTCTCGCCCCGCGACAACGGCATGCTGGTGCACACGGTCAACCGCCAGATGCTGCTGCAGCTCGGCACAGAGAAAAAGCTCCTACCGGCCAAGGTCATTGCCGCGAAGACGAAGGAACGCGTTGACGAACTGGAAGTGCAGCAAGGCTTCAGGCCTGGCCGCAAACAGATCCGCGAGATCAAGGAACAGGTAACGGACGAGCTCTTGCCGCAGGCTTTCGCCGTCCGCCGGGACACGCGTGTCTGGATCGATCCGGTACATGGGCTGCTGGTTGTCGATTCTGCGGCACCAGCGCGCGCCGATGAAGTCTTCAAGATGCTGCTCAAGTCCCTGGAAGTCCTCCCCTTCGCCGCACTGCGCACCGAGCGTTCGCCGCTGTCCGCGATGACCGACTGGCTTGCTGCTGACGAAGCGCCGGCCGGATTCACCGTCGACCAGGACACAGAACTGCGCTCCAGCGGCGAAGGTAAGGCTACCGTGCGCTACCTGCGCCACACCCTGGAGCCAACCGACATCAACCGCCACATCGCCGCCGGCAAGCAGGTTACACGCCTCGCCCTCACATGGGCTGACCGTGTCTCTTTTGTGCTGACCGAGAAGCTGGCGATCAAGCGTATCGCGCCGCTGGATGTCCTAAAGGAAAACACCGACTCCAGCACGCAGAACGAGGATGAGCGCTTCGATAGTGACTTCCTCCTGATGGCTGGTGAACTGGCCAAGCTAGTTGACAACCTTGTCACGGCGCTTGGCGGGCAAGAAGCCCAAAGCAAGTAATACCGGCTTTACATCTACAACGAGATCGGCAGGGAGAACCATGATCACCACTGAAGTTCGCCATTTTCACTTCTGCTGCGGCATCGGCGGCGCAGCCAAGGGCTTCAACAAGGCAAACCCACGCGTTGGCAACGTGCAGGCGACCTTCCGCTGCCTCGGCGGCGTAGACGTCGACGCATCTGCAATCCGAGACTTCAATCGTCTGGTCGGGGTGCCGGGCACGGTAATGGACCTGTTCACTCGAGACCAGTACATCCGGTTCCACTGTAAGGAGCCGCCGCCAGAGTGGCGCGAGATGGGGCCGGCAGACATCCGGCGCGCCGCCGGTAACGAGCGCCCGCATATCGTATTCATCTCATCCCCGTGCAAGGGTGCTTCCGGGCTGCTATCCGAAGCGACCAGCAAGACGCCAAAGTACCAGGCGCTCAACGAGCTGACGCTGCGCTGTATCTGGCTGATGTCCGAGGCTTGGCAGGACGACCCGGTAGACCTGATCGTGTTCGAGAACGTGCCGAGACTGGCCACACGCGGCCGGCACTTGTTGGACCAGATCAACCAGCTCCTGCAGCGCTACGGCTACGCGGTTGCTGAAACGACACACGACTGCGGCGAACTGGGTGGTCTGGCGCAGTCCCGCAAGCGCTTCCTCCTGGTCGCGCGCCACGCCGAGAAAGTGCCGCCGTTCCTGTATGAGCCTGAAAAGAAGAGCTTGCGTGCCGTCGGCGACATCCTCGGCCGCATGCCGTTCCCGGGTGACGAGGTAGGCGGCCCGATGCACCGAATTCCGCGCCTGCAGTGGAAAACGTGGGTTCGCCTGGCGTTCGTCGAAGCCGGCAGCGACTGGCGCAGTCTGAACAAGCTGGCTGTCGAAAATGGCCACCTTCGCGACTATCTGATCCTGCCGGAATACCGTTCTGACTATCTGGGCGTCAACCGCTGGGAAGAACCGGTCGGAGCGGTGTCCGGACGTGCCGGACCGAGCAACGGCGCCTATTCAGTGGCCGACCCACGTTTCGATCAGTCCAAGAAATGGAACGACGGGCAAGCTTATGGTGTGCGAATGTGGCAGGAGGCAACAGGGACGATTGCAGGGCAGCAGACTCCAGGTCAAGGCGCATATTCGGTAGCGGATCCGCGCTCCAGTGGCGAGCACCACAAGAACGTGTACCGAATTGTCGCGTGGGACCAGGCATCGGGCACCGTAACCGGCGGATTCAAGGCAAGCAGTGGCGGAGGTGTCGCCGATCCTCGCCCGCCATCCGGACCACTGTTCAGCAAGTATGCGGTGACCGAGTGGAATCAGCGGACAGGTACGGTGATCGGCGGCGATGACTCTGGCGCCTACGCTGTCGCGGATCCTCGCACGGGAAAATCCAGCCATTCCGGATTCGGTGTGACCGAATGGAACGAACCGGCCGGGACCGTGGCCGGAGAATCCCTGCCGTCGAACGGACAGTTTGCCGTCGCCGATCCACGTCCAGGGTGGGACCGGCACGCCGGCAACCTGGTCGTGACCGACTGGAATGGCCCCTCGAACACGGTAATTGCAGGCGGCAAGGGTGTTCAAGGCGGATGGCTGTCCGTCGCAGACCCGCGCACTGGCATGACCCGTGAAAAGGGCGACAACTACCTGACGGCCGGGCATTACGGTGTGATCCCGTGGGACCAGCCGAGTGGCGCGGTCAGCGCGGCAGCCGGGCACGACAACGGCCGCTGGTCGGTCGCTGACCCCCGCATCGACGTCCTCCCGGCGCTCGATCAGAAGACTGTGGCAATTATCCGCGCGCTCGACGGTACGTGGCACCGCCCGTTCACCACCTTGGAGCTGGCGGCCCTGCAGTCGCTGATCGAGCCGGAAGAATTCCTCCTGCTCGACGGCATGAGCGACAGCCTATGGCGTGAGCACATTGGAAACCTCGTGCCGCCGGATGCCGCGACCGCTATTGCCGACGTTATGGGTACAACGCTTCTCCTCGCGTGGTCCGGCGAAACGTTCGTTCTCAGCGCCACGCCGGTATGGGTTCGCAATGTCGCGATTGCGCTGTCTCTTTCCCAGAAGGACGCAGCATGACACTCACCAAAGGACGCATTGACCGCGCCGGGGTCATCAAATTCAACGATGCCAGCCTTACCGTCTGGGAGGAAGGCCTCGCCGACGCGCGCAGGAATGGTGGCTGGGACAGCGAACAGCGCTGGAGACGACAGTTCAAGCGGCAGGTATTCGCACGCGTCGTTCAACAGCTGCGTCGTCTTGGCTGGGATTGCGTCGTTCCAGAGGAAATGATCAAGCAGTACAGCCTGGACTTCGCACGAGACCATCGGTATTGCCGAAAAGGTGATCTGCAGGCAGACCTGTCCATAAGTGGACGATGCATTGAGTTCGAGATGTTCCAGAACGTGAATGCACCCGATCGCCCAGATCATGGTGGCCGCTACCAGAACGATAAGGAAAGGCACATGCCGTACTTGATGCGCCTCGAAATGGAGCGCACGCGTCGAAGGATCCGTGATTACCTCTGCAACGTTTTCACCGAGTACGTGTTCGATCCGCCAAAGCCAAAGCTTGGCTTCAATGGCGTCACGGCGGTGGAGTATGCCGCCTATGAACGCCGCACCACGGGGCATTACGTTGCCGAGCTTGATCGCGCCAGGATCAGCAATCCAGGCTATGACGACAAGTCGGCCGATGGTCACAAGCTCGAGCACGGCATGCGCGCCTACGGGAAGGATCGCAAAGGTCGAATCATCGTGGGGACCTTGCTGTATCGCCTCGGCGGAAACTGGACGCTGGTGACTGGTCGCTATGGCCTGACATACCTCTATCACAACGAAGTATGGGTCGAGAATCCCGGAAATCTGCGCGTCAAGCGCAACACTGTCGAGCGCCGGAAACGCCTCGAGGCTGAACTGCACAAGGCGGTCACCGCCATGAAGTTCGAGCGCGCCGCCGTGCTGCGCGACATCCTGTTTCCAGGTGATCAGACGCTGTATGTCGTCTGGAACAACGAGCGCCAGCTCTACCACTGCACCGGCTTTCGCGGATACACCGCCGATCACTCCAAGGCTGGCAAATTCACGGCGGATGAGGTTCGAGGCTGGGATTGCAAGCCGAACAGGGTAATCCCTTTGCAAGCAGATAAGGAAGCCGCATGAACCAGCTCAAAGTAAAGCGCCTTCATCCTGAAGCCATCATCCCGAAGTACGCACCTCTGGCGCCGCATGCTTTGACTTGCATGCCTGTATTCCTGAAATGGAGCGCGGTCCGGCAAAGCTCGATCCCAGCGTTGCCAGGACCTTCAGGACAGGTCTTTCCTTCGAGATCCCGTCTGGCTGGGTAATGCTGATCTACTCGCGTAGTGGGCACGGATTCAAGCACGGAGTTCGCCTTGCCAACGCCGTCGGTGTCATCGATTCCGATTACCGCGGCGAAGTTCAGGTGAAGCTGGTCAACGACGGCGGGATGCCGTTCTATGTGAACAAGGGCGATCGCATTGCACAGGCCATGCTCGTTCCCGTCCAGCAATTCCAGCTGGCGGAAGTCGAGGACCTGAGTGAAACGGCGCGCGGCGCCGGCGGATTTGGGAGCACTGGATCATGAGCCTTACTGCAGAACAAAAGCGCGCCGCATTGAAAGGCGTGGACATTCTGGATCCTGAGCAGGTATTTGACGCAGTTGCTGCCGCCCTCTCCCATCTCACGCAGAAGCTGGTTGGCGAAGTCCAAGCAATGCCTGGTGCGGAGGGCTTCACAACTGCGGTGTTCGTAGCTGATGAAGTCCCTGCCGGAACCAAGCTCTACACCCACTCCATCGCAAGCGGGATGGATGCGGAAGTACTCGCATGGCCACCTGAGTTGACGCCCGACCTTGAAGAAGTGCTCGGCTGGCCGAACTTCCGCTGCGGCCCGGTTGCTCACCTGTTCCAAGCCGCTGGCTACGACATCAAGAAGAAGGCCGAGAGCGAGCAGGCATTTGTCCTGCACTGGCTTGCATCGCTGGTGCTGAAGCATGGCGAAAACTGGCGCGACAAGGCATCTGAAAAGCTCCGCGAGCTGCAGGATCAGGTCGCCGCCCTCTCGAAGAAGGGGGACGGAAAGTGAACCCGCGCATCTACAAGAAGCAGGCAAAGCGCTCAGTTGAACTCCTGCGATCGCATGAAGGCTGGACCATGCCACTCAAGAACATGGAGATATACGGCCCGTCACGCCACGATCATCCATACAGCGGCTGGAAAAGCAATATTGGAATAGATGGCTCTCCCGTCCTCGGCTACTGGTCATCGACGATGGACGGCCGCGAATGGGATGAGCGCTGTGCGCGTAGTGAGTGGTGCGATCTCCATTACTGGACGTTTGTTGTTCCGGAGGATCATTTCAAAACTGGCAATGAGCCTCTGCCGAAGATGACTATTCAGCAGTGCCGACAGCGCTTCTCTACAAAGATGATTGCCACAGGTTGGCGTTGGCGTGGCAATCGAGCAATCAAGGATGATCGCAATGTCTGACCACAAACAAAACGTGAGTGCGCCGGCGGAGTCGGAACTGAAGCCGTGCCCGTTCTGCGGCGGCGACGCATGTCTGGACCAAGTCGACAGCGACGACTGCTGGTCTGTAGGCTGCGAAGCCTGTGACTTTCAGCTTATGACCGGCGAGTGGAACTTGGGCTGGCACAAGTCGAAAGAGAAGGCCATCTCCGCCTGGAACTACCGCGCCCTTATCGCCTCTGCGCCAGCATCGACAGCGCAGCCCCCTAGCATTGGCGAGATTACTGCGTCCCATATCGCCGCGCAGCTTCATTATCCGGAGCATTGGGATACGGCAGCGTACCCGACTGTGGCGGATGCCTTTATTGAGGTCATTGCGCACTTCCAATGCACAAGCGAGGATCATGCGGCAGCGCAGCCTGACACTGCTTACACCTACGCAAGTACACAGGCGACGAATTGCGCCGGGTGCGGACAGCACAAGCATACACCGCTGCGTATTGACGCGATGGGAGGCTATGTGTGCCTGACCTGCATCGACCAGAAACTAGGCTCCATGCTCGGAGAGTTTGGCTACGAGCAGCCTGACACTGCGGAGCGGCAGGCGTTTGAAAAGTGGGCGGTTAATTACTGTGCGCCATTGGTCAAGAAGGGCGAAGTTCTGCGGCGCTCCCCAGATGGCACCTATGCGATGTTCTCCGTTCAATGGAATTGGGATGCATGGCAAGCTCGTGCCGTCCTCACCGCCCCGCAGGATGCGCAGGAGCGGGATGCAAAGCGACTTGCGTACATTTTGGAATGCTGCCCTCCTTCTGACTGGGCGTTGCTTGGGGCGCTCAGTGCAGACAATGCCCGCGCAAAAATTGATGACTGGATGGCGCATGATGCCGCCCTCACCACCGCACAGCCATCCAAGCCGCAGGATGCGCGGCAAGCCACAGATCATCTATCCGACGAGGTGCGCGCCATCATGGAAGATGCGCGATATGTGGCATCAATGTTCCACGCAACGACAGTAGAGACTGAATCGGATGCTTACGACATTTCCGATACGGTCGTACAGCGAATAGACGCGCTGTTAAACAGACCTTCTACATCTAGTGCAGGTGATCAAAGCACTGCACAGCCAGCGGATAAGCCGACACTGATCTGTAACTCGTGTGGCGCTGATCGTTTCAAGGAAGATTGTAAAGGCGCGCGTGAGAGTTGCCCGATTAAAGGAGTCGCACTGTGAACGAATCCGTACGTATTGCCGAACTCGAAGGAAAGCTGGATGCAATTGCCGCCGCCCTTGGGATGCCAGCCGAAAGTTGGCGAATTGCTGGCTGTGACGTTCTCGCGCATCAGGTGGCAGACACCGTTCGGAATAGCCGCAAGTGGTTTGGAGAACTCCTGCAGGCTCGTGCATCCATTGCAGCAGCGGATAAGCCGGAAGGCAAGGCCGAGCAGCAGGCGGAGCCGGTAGCGTGGCTTGCGACGGATTTGGATGGCCGTGGCGATGTGGCATTCACCAAAGAAGAAGCGCGGCGGCGAGCAGGGGAAGGCTGCACGTACTTCTACCCGCTGATTGAACCTGTCGCCCACCCACCCGCGCAGCCGCAGCAAGGGCTGACGGATGCCGAAATCCTAGATGCCGTGAAAACAGCGCTTCCTGAGTTCCGACATCATGACGACTATCTGCTGTCGCCTACGGCATCGCTGATGAGTAGCGACAGCCACGAAATCATCCATATCGATACAGCATGCAAGATCGTCCGCGCCCTTCTCTCCCGCCATAAGGTGAGCGGGGAGGATAAGGAAGGAGGATGAAAAGAATGAATGGTTTTCACTTTTCGCAAAGTGCACCCGTAAGTGCACCTGAGCAGCCACTAACCGAGCGCGTCGCTGCGCTTGAAAAACAGAACGCCGACCTGCTGCTGGCGCTGCAGGATGCCTATGAAGCGGCTGCGCAGGTAGTGGAGAACTTGCACCCCTATGTGTTCGTCGGGCACATGAACGATTACCGCAGGAACCAGGCCGATGCTGCGAAGGCCATTCGGGCACTGAAGCGCACCCCTACTGCTGCCAACGCAGGCGGTCAGCAGGATGATGAACTGCGTTTCAACGCCACGCGCTTGCGAAACGTGGCAAAGCTGGTGGGGCTGGGAAGCGCCGTGCCGCAAGATGATGCAACGCTAGACTGGGCGCGTGGTTCGGTGCTGGGAATGATCGCTGGCAAGCTGCGAGCAACTGCCACCAGCGCAGGCTATCGCATGGACCCTGCATTCGCTTGCCCTGACAGTGCCAATGGGTGCGATGCGCTTTGTGACCACGCCAGCAACACACCTGCTGCTGTGGGCGGCGCAGATGAACTGCCCTGGGTGAGCGTAACTGAACGGCTGCCTGAGCAAGACGCGGACGTGCTGGTGTATAGGCCCCATGCCGCAGACGCGCCCGCTTTCGACCCGACATTTTGCATTCGAAACTACATCGGCGGCGGCAAGTTTTCCGGCGAACACGCTGTGACGCACTGGCTACCCCTGCACACACCTGCTGCCAAGGGTGCGGGTCAGGAAGGCGGCAAGGCATGAGCACAAAAGCCACCATCGCCCACGGCGAGCGGTTTCACTTTTACAAGGACGGCATGCCCGACATGCGCGGGCTGGTCTGCCTGGAAATCAGTGGCGCCGAAATCGAGTTCGACAGCCAATCGAAGACGGTCACGATTTTTCTGCCAGAGCAGCAGGCGGGCGAAATGTTCGCGGCCATCGCCAGGGCTACTGCCCAGGGGGCAGGTGATCTATGAAAGCGGCGCGCAATTCGCAGGTTGGCGATAAGGTTTGCACGGACTTTTCAGGCCGCCTGACGGTGCACACCATCGTTGACCGGCGCGACGGCTGGCAGTCGCAGAGCCGCATCGGCTTCAAGCTGTCGCCGATTGTTCCAGGTTCGCAGGGCAGCTGGATCGATGCGGACTGGTTCGTGCCATTCAACACACCTGCTGCCGGATAGGCAGGCGATCAACGAAGGGAAGACATGAGAAAGGACACTGAAGTGCGCGAGCACAAAGACAAGAGCGATGCCGAACTGGCCGCCGATGCGCGAATGGTTGTGCAGGAGCTTTCAGCCCTGCTGACCGAGTTCAAGCATCGCGGCATCGAATGGGATGCCAGAGCCTACGCCAGCGGCAGGATGGAAATCGACATCTACCGCAACAGCCGGGAAGACCTGTAAGCACAACAGACCACCTGCCGAACAGGCGGCAGGACACAGATGAAAGGCCAACCATGACCACCGACAAGCAGATGGAAAGGGAGCGTGCGGAGTTCGAGGACGCGTACAAAGAGCGATTCCCTTGCATGATCAGCAGCATGCATAAATTTGACCGTGATGCAGATGGCGACTACAGGGGTAGCAGCGTTTTCGCCGCATGGGAAATGTGGCAAGCCGCTCGCCGCTCCCAAGGGCGGGAAGTGCCGGAGGGTCAATCAGTCCACGAATGGTTCGGCCTGACCTATGCACAGTTCCTCACCCTGCCCCGCGTCATCATGGAAGCCATGCCGATGGAATGGCAACTCAAAATGACGGTGCTTCTGGATGAAATGGACGCCGCATTCGACTGGCTGCCAGCCAGCGGGAACATGTATTACGTCCGCGTCGGCAAGCCTATCGAGTGGCCGTATGAAGATGATGACGGCAATCCCATTGAGCCAACGCTGCAAGAGCCTGACGCCGACTTGTGCAACTATCGCCGGCCTCGCATTGAGCATCGAAGGAAGATCGCCACCGGACCTGGTGAAGGGAGAGAGAATCCAACCATGGTTCCATTTTCAAACCAGCCAATCCAAAAAAAGAATGGATCGACATGATGTGGAACTCCGTCTGGTTGCAGTTCAATATCGACATGGCACAACGGCCGAAGTTCAAGCGGCAAGCCGGCTAGGCACCAGGAGGGAAGAATCGTGGCAGCAGTATTGAAGCCGATCTACATCGACCTGCCGGACGTGTCGGCAGCGGTATCGCTTGGCGAGACCACAATCCAGAGAATGATTCGCGAAGGCGAGTTCCCTGCACCTCGACAGCTATCAGGTCGCAGAGTCGCCTGGCTCGTGAGAGAAATTGAGGAGTGGGCAGAAAACCGTCCGGTCTCAGACTTACCGCCTCCGCCGAATACAGGGAAGCGCAAGGATGGGAAATAACGGGAAATGACGTCGCGGAATTCGACCTACACCATCGCTCAGTGGTTGGGGGCCACGAAAAGCCAAGTTGCTAGACTGAACTTAGCTGTCCCGCACGGCTTACCCGACCATGATATTCCCTGATCGCAAATGGCAATCGCTTGTTACGGCGCTCCTGAGAATGTCCCTTCATTAGTGAAAACAGGATGCGCCCCGGATATTCAACGGCGTTAAGGTGGTCACGGATCGTCGTTTCGTCCCACTCAAGACGGCTCAGGTACTCGTTCACAAGGCTGAAGATCGATACGGAGTTGATAGCATTATTCACATAACTGTGATGAATCACGTACTCGGTATCCATGATTCCTTTCACCGCCTGCTTCAATGCATCCCCATTAAAGCTTGGGTTTGACAATCGATCAAATATTGCAGCTGACTTCTGCTTGATCATTAAGTAGAACAGCACTAACGGGAGGTGCATCGGTTCACCTTGCGGCCAACTGAAGGCGAGCGCTTGCAGTGCCGACGCAATTTGATCTTGGCAGCGAAAGCTGATCCCGAAAGCGGCCGAGAATTCGGTGAATAACACGTGCGCGTCAGGAGTACTACCGTATGTGTTGCTATAGACACCTGGATCGAGCGGAGAAAAGAAGCGATCGAAAGCAATCAAGGCATGGCGCTCGAAAAGAACCTCGGTATATCGCACAGCATTGGGTTGCGGAAGAACGTACTCCTGATCGAAGAATCGTTTCAGGTATGACTCCGCGTCAAACTTCTCTCCGTACACTGCGCCGATCGAATGTCCAAGCTGGTCGAGGTTCGTCGCAGTGATAAAGTAGATGCCATGCACACCGAATAGGTGCTTGATGCCTTCAAGCAGCTCAATCGCGTAGCTTGGGCGACAACGATCTAATTCATCGACGAACACAAACATAGGCAACTGAACATTCGGCAGATCCTCCAAAGCAGAAACGAGCCTTCCAAGTCGTAATTTGAAGATTCTGATCGTTTCTCGTTTGCTTAAGTGCTCCTTTATCGCCGCTTCCGCGCACTTGGAAACAATGGACTTTATATCGTTCACCGCCGTCTCAGCGCGTTCGGCTCCGGAATCTTCGGAATCCTGGTCAATGTCAACATCATCCTCCGCAAGCGCTTCCTTTATCTGATCGATCGATATACCCGTTAGATTTTTTGTCAGCACACCAACAAGGCCCATGCTGACCGGCTTTACGAGCTTCTTCACCACGCTCAGGGTGCGATCAATCTGACGGGCGATTGCGGGAACATTCTTGAAATGAGACTTCAGTGCATCGTCCATGGACGCAATGAAACCGATAAGTGGATCCTCGGAAAAGTCGTTCGCCCAAGCATCAAAATGGACGATGGGATGTCCCGCCCTCTTAAGATCGTTACTCCACCGTTCAATAAAAAAGGTTTTCCCGAACCCCCAATTGGCTCGTACGTTCAACACCAAGGTGTCCTGTTTCTTCGCGGTTCTCGCAAGGGTGTAGCGCTTCTGCAGGTAATTCGTCAGGAATCTGGCGCACTCCTCACGGTCAAGCTTGTCATCAGTCCACAGCTTCGTCACATCAATCTCCAAATTAATTAGTCGGCCGATTCACCGTGGAGTCATTACCCACGTCTCCCAACAATCTCCTCAAGCTTGGCATCGAGACGGGAAAGCCACTCCCGGCGTTCCTTGTCGTAGGTGTGGCGGTTATACACACCCTTCACACCAGGCTGCATATGCCCAAGAATCGCCTCGGCAACGGGGTCAGGGCAGCCCAGCGCCGCAAGTAGCGTCCGCGAGGTACGGCGCAGATCATGAGGCGCCCAGTGCGTCACTGGTAACCGCGGCCGCTCCTGCTCTGGTCGCGTCTTCGAATATGGCATGTGGTACCAAACCGCCGTCTGTATCATTTTCTGCTGCACGTGCTCAACTTCTCCACGCATCGCAGGGAAAATGTACCCCCCCTTCGCCGTGGATAGCCTGCGTCGCACGATCCTCTCCGCGCGACCGATCAGCGGCACACGTAGGTCGGTGGCATTCGATATGCGTGCGTTCTTAGTCTTGGCCTTCGGGATGGTCCACCACAGTCCGTCCGCCTCTTCAGTGATTTCTTTTGCCTCCATCGCACATATTTCGGAGCCGCGCGTGCATGTCCAGGAATACAGCGTCAGGGCGTCCTCGATAGTGCGCGTAAAGTTCGGCAGCCAGGCAAAGAGATCCCGTAATTCTTGCTCCGAAAGGTGCCGCTTCGCAGTGCCGATCTTCTCGCCAGCAATCGCCTTGCCCTTGCTGCGGAGTTTCCCCCGTAAGATTTGCCGCCACCAGTTCGGCGTCGTGTCAGGCAACTTCCCTGCGTCGATGGAATAGTCCCATGCTGCTGCCAATTCAGTGCGCAACTTGGCGCACTGCACCGGATGATCGAAATGGCGCTCGAGCAAATCGAATGCGTTGGCTCGTGTGTAGGTAGCCGCCGGCAGATCTGCGTGGTCGCCGAGCATCGTATCAAACGTCCTGCGCACCTCTTTCGCCCCTTTGGGCTTGCGATGGCGATCGATGTATCCGTCCAGGTACAGGTCACACACCTTCCGAACAGTAAAGGCAGCGTTGCGCTTCTCTTCGCGACGCAGCTCCACTGCGGCTCGCGCCTCGACACGAGCGTTCCGCCGCTCAAGCGCCGGATCCGCTCCATTCTTCCGAGCTTTCGACAACTCCTCCCATTCGGACATGGCTTTGGCGATCGACATGGCCGGCCATTCCCCGATCTTGACCTGGCGCATTTTCTGATCGACTGGGCTCTTGTAACGGTAGGTCCATGCCTTGGTACTATTCGTGGCTTCCAGGCGTAGCCCGGGTGCGCCATCAATGGTAATGTGTGCACCCGGCGCCAGCAGCTTTGCTTCCCGCGCGTCGAAATTCATGCATCCCTCACGGCGTAACTTTTATTGATCCGCGGAGATTGTAGCGTAACTTTTGAAATACCAACCCAAAAACCTACGCCATTTTGTGGAGTGTTGCGGGGTGCTGTGGAGTGTAGTGGTTAGTAGGCCAAAAACAGGAAACAGGCAAAAAGAATTGAGTAATCAGGCACTTAAAGAGATTTCCACGGAAAAACAAGGATTTACCGAGGCGGACATTTCCAGACACACGCCGATGATGCAGCAATACTTGCGCATCAAGGCCGATCACCCGGACATGCTGGTGTTCTACCGCATGGGGGATTTCTACGAACTGTTCTTCGACGATGCGGAAAAATCCGCGCGCCTGCTGGGCATCACGCTGACGCAGCGTGGCGCATCGAACGGCAATCCGATCAAGATGGCCGGCGTGCCCTTCCATTCGGTCGAACAGTACCTTGCCAAACTGGTCAAGCTGGGCGAATCGGTCGCGATCTGCGAGCAGATCGGCGATCCCGCCACCAGCAAGGGTCCGGTCGAGCGCAAGGTGGTGCGTATCGTGACGCCGGGCACGCTGACCGACTCCGACCTGCTGCCCGAAAAGGCGGAACGTCCCCTGCTCGCGCTCTGTATCACATCGCAGCGCAAGAACGTGACTGTCGGCCTGGCATGGCTGTCGATGGCGAGCGGTTCGCTGCGGGTGATGGAATTCAACGGCGACGCCCGGAGCTTCGATGTCCGTCTCAAGCAGGAACTCGAGCGCATCGCACCAGCCGAAATCCTGGTCGCCGACAACCCGGACCTGTTCGCCGTCCAGACATCGACCAGCAAGTTCACCAACGTGCCGGACTGGCACTTCGACCTCAACGCCGGCACGAAGGCGCTGCAGGAACAATTATCGGTCGCCACGCTGAGCGGTTTCGGCGCCGACGGCCTGAGTGCCGCCATCGGCGCGGCAGGCGCACTGTTGCGCTACGCGCAGTCGACGCAGGGCAAGGGCTTGCAGCATGTGCGCACGCTCTCAGTCGAATCCGAAAACGAATTCATCGGCCTCGATGCATCGACCCGCCGCAATCTGGAACTGACGGAAACCTTGCGCGGCCAGGAAGGCAACACCGCCGCGCCTACCCTCTTTTCCCAGCTCGACCATTGCCGAACGGCGATGGGATCGCGCATGCTGCGGCACTGGCTGCACCATGCCCGGCGCGACCAGGACGTTGCGCGTGCCCGCCATGCCGCCATCAATGCCCTCATGCGTGCGGACGCCGCCTCCGGCCTGTCCGCAGCGCTGGCCGCGGTGCCCGACATCGAACGCATCACGACCCGCATCGCCCTGCTATCGGCCCGCCCGCGCGACCTCGCCGGCATGCGCGGCGGCTTGCAGCAACTGCCGTCGCTGCGCGCCTATGTCGCCATGTGCAACAAGGATGCCGATGCGCCCCTGCTGCGCACCATCCACGACGCCATCGCCACGCCGTCCGAAGTCCTGGAATTGCTGGAACGCGCCATCGCCCTCGAGCCGGCCGCCATGGTGCGGGACGGCGGCGTCATCGCGCGCGGCTTTGATGCCGAACTGGACGAACTGCGCGCCCTTTCCGAAAACGCAGGACAGTTCCTCGTCGATCTCGAGACGCGCGAACGCGCGCGTACCGGCATCGCCAACCTGCGCGTCGAATACAACAAGGTGCACGGCTTCTATATCGAAGTCACCCATGGCCAAGCCGACAAGGTGCCCGAGGATTACCGCCGCCGCCAGACACTGAAGAATGCCGAACGCTACATCACGCCCGAGCTCAAGGCCTTCGAAGACAAGGCGCTGTCGGCACAGGAACGTGCGCTCGCCCGCGAGAAGTTCTTGTACGAGCGCCTTCTGAACGACCTGGCGCCGCATATCGGCATGCTGCAATCGATCGCCCAGGCGCTGGCCCAACTGGACGTGCTGGTGGCGCTCGCCGACCACGCGATGCGCAACAACTGGTGCGCCCCCCAGCTTGTCGCCGAACCGACCATCCTGATCGAACAAGGCCGCCACCCAGTCGTCGAAAACCAGATCGAACGCTTCATCGCGAACGACTGCGAGCTCAGCAACGAACGCAAGCTCCTGCTGATCACCGGCCCGAACATGGGCGGTAAATCGACCTACATGCGGCAAGTCGCGCTGATCACCCTGCTCGCTTATGTCGGCAGTTTTGTCCCCGCCAACAGCGCCGTCGTCGGGCCGATCGACCGCATTTTCACCCGTATCGGCGCCGCGGACGACCTTGCCGGCGGCCGCTCCACCTTCATGGTGGAAATGACGGAATCGGCCGCCATCCTCAATGGCGCGACAGAACACTCGCTGGTCCTGATGGACGAAGTCGGCCGAGGCACGTCGACTTTCGATGGACTTGCGCTGGCCTGGGCGATCGCGCGCCACCTGATCGAAACCACGCGCAGCTTCACACTGTTCGCCACGCATTACTTCGAACTCACGCAACTGCCCGAAACGCATCCCACCGCGGCCAACGTCCATCTGTCGGCCGTCGAGCACAAGGACAGCATTGTCTTCCTGCATGCCGTGCAATCCGGCCCCGCGTCGCAAAGCTACGGACTGCAGGTGGCCCAGCTGGCCGGCGTGCCGCAATCCGTGATCAAGGCCGCGCGCAAGCATCTTGCCGCACTCGAAGCCCACTCCGTGCAGGCAACCCCGCAATTCGACCTCTTCGCCTCGGCAGCTGCTTTCGCGGACGAACCCGAGGATGAGCCAGAACGCCGCGACGATCCCGCGGTCACAGCGGTGGTGGACGAGCTTGCGGGGATCGATCCGGATGCATTGTCGCCCCGTGAAGCACTTGACGCACTGTACCGCCTGAAGGCCTTGGTCGAAAAACAATGAAAAGGTCCGTACTGCAACCGATCACGCTTTGCCTTGCACTGGCGCAGCCCTTGGCGTGGGCCACGGAGCCGGCTGAATTCAGCTTCGGCGTGATCGCCCAATCGCCAAGGCAGCCCACGGACGAGGCAGTATTGCGCGAAATCCTCGAAGACGCCGACGCGGACAATCTCGCTTTCGTGACCGTCAATGGCGTCAAGCCGGCACGCGAACCGTGCACGGACAAGGCCTACCAGCGGAGCAAAGCCCTGCTCGACGAAGCGCGAAACGGCGTCATCGTTTCTTTCTCCGCCACGGACTGGGCCAATTGCCCGCCCGAATCGGGCCGGTCGTCGGCGATCGGGCGGCTCAACAAGCTGCGCGACCTGTTCTTCCTCGATGACTTCTCGCTTGGCGCAAGCAAGATACCGGTTGTCCGCCAGTCGACGATCGCAAAATTCCGTGGCTTCCCGGAAAATTCGCGATGGCAAATCGGCGAAGTCATGTTCGCCACGCTCAACATCCCCTCCAACAACAACAATTACGTCGTCGACGCGGGAAGGAACAGTGAATTCGAAGATCGCCTGATTGCCAACCGGGACTGGCTGAACCGCGTCTTCACTTTCGCGCAGCGGGAAAAGGCGGCAGGGATTGTCCTGTTCTGCGACGGCAGCCCAATGGCGGCATCACGCCCCCCCGCGAGCCAGCGCGATGGATATGCCGAAACGAGGAAGCTGCTTGCCGGGCTGGCGGAAAAATTTCCGGGAAGAGTCTTGATCGTGTCGGGACAACCGTCCGGTCAGAAAGAGCCGGCATCGATCAGATGGCGGGGCAAGATCGGAGAATTGACCGCGGGAGCAGGCTGGACGAAAGTAAAAGTCGATTCCACCCATGCCGGCGTATTCTCTATCGAAACGCACCTCGTGCAGGCAGCGGAAGTCAGCCGGTAACGCCGGATGTCCGCTCCGCCGGTCGGACATGGAATACCCATGTACTTATGACCGGCATTTGTAATACCTGCACTGGAAGAATTGTGATTACTGCCGCGGTCACTGCAGGGGGTAGCTGCGGAACTGGTCGCCGTCGCCGTCTTCGCCCTCGGCATCGCCATGGTGGTGGTGATGTCCATGTTCGCCGTGCACATGCTGGTGCGCCACTTCTTCGTCAGAGGCGCTGCGCACGCCGGCAACGCTCAGCGTGAAACGCAAGGCCATGCCGGCCAACGGATGGTTCCCATCCAGTACCACCTGGTCGTCGGCGATGTCGGTCACGGTAAAAATGAGCGAATCGTCGCCGGACTCTGCATCGTCAGGCGTGCCCTCGAACTGCATTCCGACTTCGATCGGTTCCGGCAGGCGGTTGCGCGGTTCGATCTTGATCAGGTTGGGATCGTATTCGCCGAACGCGTCGTCGGGTTCGACCTGGATCGTGGTTTCGTATCCGATATCCTTGCCCTCGAGCGCTTCCTCGATTTTCGGCAGGGTGTTTTCGTACCCGCCATGCAGGTACACCATCGGTTCGCGGCTTTCCTCAATCAGATTGCCCTGGGCATCCGAAAGCTTGTAATGCACCGTCACTACCGTATTCTTGGCGATCTTCATGAGCCGTCCTTTCATGTCAACATTTCAGGATTATACTCGCCCCTGCCGCTGGCTCCTGCTCCAGATCAAGTTCCGCGCGGGATTTGGCTGACCAGCAATAGGCATGCCTAACACAATGACCAAGATGAAAAAACTGACTCTCCTCGGCGGCCTCACGCCGCAGCAATTCCTTCGCGACTACTGGCACAAGAAACCGCTCCTGATCCGGCAAGCCATCCCGCAATTCAAGCCACTGTTCTCGCGCGAAGAGTTGTCCCAAATGGCAAACCGGGACGTTGTGGAATCCCGCCTGATCACCCATTTCGGCGCCCGCTGGAACATGCAAAAAGGTCCCATCGGCCAACTGCCTTCGTTCACGAAGAAAGGCTGGACCATGCTCATCCAGGGGGTGAACCTGCATGACGACGCGGCAGACGCACTGATGCAGCAGTTCCGCTTTGTGCCGGACGCCCGTCTCGACGACCTGATGATCAGCTATGCGACCGACGGCGGCGGCGTCGGCCCTCACTTCGACTCCTACGATGTTTTCCTCCTGCAGGCATATGGACGGCGGCGCTGGCGTATCGGCGCGCAAAAAGACCTGACGCTCGTCGAAGGCATGCCGCTCAAGATCCTGAAGAACTTCCGGCCCGAACAGGAGTTCGTGCTGGAGCCCGGCGACATGCTCTACCTCCCGCCCCACTACGCGCATGACGGCATCGCCGTCGGCGAGTGCATGACCTACTCGGTCGGCTTCCGCGCGCCCTCCTTCCAGGAGCTGGGCGAAGCGTTTCTCCAGTTCATGGCCGACTCGGTCGAGCTTCCTGGGCGCTATGCCGATCCGGATCTTGTCCCAAGCCGCAAACCCGCAGAACTCGACGCCGCGATGCTCTCGCGCGTCGCCGATGCAATGCAAAGCATCAAGTTCACGAAGGACGACATCGCACTCTTCCTTGGCGAATATCTTTCCGAACCTAAACCGAATGTTTTCTTCGATTCGCCGTCACGTGCCTTGTCGCTGGCGGCCTTCCTCAAGCAGGCAGGGAAACGCGGCGTCAAACTGTCGCGCAAGACACGGATGCTGTATCGCGGCCGGCATGTATTCATCAATGGAGAATCGCTTGTCGCCGGAGCGGCCGACAAGGCGACGATCGCCAAGCTTGCCGACCAGCGTGCACTCGCACCGGAAGACGTGCTGAGCGCTTCACCGGATGTCCAGGAAACCCTCCACATGTGGTACGAGGATGGTTGGCTGGTGCTCATTTGATAGTTCTCAAAAGTCTGTATCGTTTGCTTACAAATTCCTTACCGAATCGAAATCCGGACCTGACTTGTTGTAAAAAAACCCGCTATAATTACTGATTAGGATGTTTTCGAAATGCCGTAATGCAACATCTTACGGTGCAGAAGACGCCTATAGAGCGATAATTACCGGTAATTATTCATCGCACAATTTATAAAATAATTTTTGAAGGGAAAACCATGAAGAAGACTCTGTTGATCGCCTCCCTGCTGGCTGTTGCTCTGGCTGCTTGCGGCAAGAAGGAAGAAGCTGCTCCGGCACCGGCTGCTGCCCCGGCTCCGGCCGCTGCTCCGGCTGCTTCCGCACCGGCTGCTGACGCTGCTGCCCCGGCTGCTGCTCCGGCTGCTTCCGCACCGGCTGATGCTGCTGCCGCTCCGGCCGCTGCTGCTCCGGCTGCTTCCGCACCGGCTGATGCTGCTGCCGCTCCGGCCGCTGCTGCTCCGGCTGCTTCCAAGTAATCCCAGATTACTGCAAAAAAAGCCGACCTGATGGTCGGCTTTTTTTATTTCTTCGAAGCTTTCAAGGGCGATACGGATTGCATCCGTCGCCTCTCTCTCTAAGACTGCAGGTCAGCCCAGTCGAAGCCCTCTTCCTGGCATGCGATCATGACCTCGATACCGCTGCCCGCAGTCACGCCGCAAAGCGCTTCACGTGCCAGTTCTGGCGTGTTGTTCTGCTGGCTCAGGTGGGCGCCGACGACGGTTCTCAGGCGCGCCTTATCCAACGCCGATAGAATCTCCGCAGTCGTGTCATTCGACAGATGGCCGTACGCCCCACCAATGCGTCGCTTCAACGATGGCGGATAAGCGGAATTCGCCAGCATCCCGCGGTCGTGGTTACACTCGAGGACCAAGGCATCACATCCGCCAAGGGCCTGAATCATGTGCGGAGTAGATTGCCCTGCATCCGTCAGGACACCAAGCCGGTATCGGCCGTCATTCGCGACGTACTGGACTGGTTCACGCGCATCGTGCGGAACCGTGTAAGGCGTCAATTCGAGATCGTGAATGGCAATCCCCTCGCCATCCCTGCAAATATGAAAGGCAACGCCGTCACAGTCCTTTCGCACCGCCTGATAGGTGCCGAAGCTCAACCAGACGGGAATGCGGTGGCGGCGCGCAAACTTGAACACGCCGCCGACATGGTCTTGGTGCTCATGGGTGACAACGATGCCTGCAAGGTCCGCAGGCTGCATACCGACGCGCTGCAAACGCCGTTCGGTTTCGCGGATGGGGAATCCGCAATCCAGCATGACAGTCGTGCGCGTCGTGCCGGATGCGGTTGAGATCAGAAGGGCGTTTCCTTCGCTGCCGCTTCCCAGACTTGCAAATTTCAATAGTGCCGATTACTTGAGTTGCTCGTTCAGCAGCGACAGGATCTTGTCCGCCGTCTGCGATGAATCCGGACGGCCTTCGCTGTTCAGGACAGAGACCTGGCTGGCGCCACCCGTCGCCTTCACAGAAATGCGGTAACGTGCCGCCGACTTCGCCTTGTCATCCGCGCCAAAGGAGAACAGCTTGGAAAAGAATCCCTTTTCGGATGCCTTCTTCTGGTCGTACTCGGGGTCGACGTAACGGACGAAATAGATGCCTTGGGCACGGTCGCGGTCTTCCACCGTGAAACCGACTCGGTCAAGCGCCAAGCCAACCCGGCGCCATGCACGCTCGAAGCCCTCATCAACCTCGACGTAGCCACCGTTCGTGCCTTTGACGAGCTTGGCGCGCGAAGGTTGCAGCGCGACGTTTGCGACAGTCGACTTCGCCTGGACTGCCTCTGCGCCCAGACGAGCCATCAAGCGCGACAGGAATTCGGCCTCCAGCTCCGGATCGGACTGGCGTGGCGTCCACATCGTGCTGTCCTTCTGCTGGCCGACCAGGACTTCCTGCATGCCGCGATGGCTGACATAGATCTCGGTTCCGCCATCCGCGGTGCGCTCCAGGCGAGTGCGGAATTTGTCCCGCTCGCCGGTCGAATACAGGGAATCCAGTGCCTTGCCCAGTGTATTACGGATGAAGTCCTGCGGAATCTTCGCACGGTTCTCGGCCCAGTCGGTTTCCATCACGCCGGCTTGCGGCACTTCGTAGCTGATCAGGAAACCCGACTCCTGCCAGAAGTCCTTGACCACCGGCCACAGCGCTTCCGGCGCCTGTTTCACGACGATCCAACGCTGATTGCCGGCACGGTCGATCCGCATATCGGACGACGCGTTAAGCGCCACGGAACCAGTCGAAACGGCGTTGGCAGGACGTGCTGCCTGCTGCTGGGCGTAGCTCGAAGCGGTCGCCGTGCCGCGGCCCGCTTCGGGAATGGCATAGCGGTTCTCACGCTGCAATTGGGTCAGGTCCGGTGGCACCTCCAGCGACGGCGCCTTGCCGGCGCTCTTGTACTCCACGCGGTCCGGTTCCAGCACGGAGCCGATCGAGCTGCAGCCGGCCAGTCCGGCAATCGCCAGTCCGAGAATGAGTCCGTGTTGGGCGATACGAGTGTTCTTGCGAATAGTCATGTCGATGCTGAATGAGGTAAAGTCTGCTGTGAGCCTGACGAAATGCGGCGCTTATTGTAATACACCCGATTCGCGCAATGCGGCGCGCACGGTCTCCTGGTAGCCCTCGCCCAGCGGCACCAGCGGCAGGCGGATGCCGTTTGGAATGAGGCCCATTTCGGCCATCGCCCACTTCACCGGGACAGGATTCGGTTCGACGAACAGCTTGTTGTGCAGCGGCAGCAGCGTGTTGTTGATCGCGACGGCTTCCGCGACCTTGCCGCTCATCGCAGCGGCGCACAGCTCATGCATGCCGCGCGGCGCGACGTTGGCCGTTACGGAGATATTGCCTTTGGCGCCGCAGAACATGAGCGCCATTGCGGTCGGATCGTCGCCCGAGTAAACGGCGAAAGACTTGGGGGCAAGGCGGATCAGGTCGCTGCCGCGGGCAATGTTGCCGGTCGCATCTTTGACGCCGATTACACCGGGCACTTGCGCCAGGCGCAGGATGGTTTCGTTGGACATGTCGGCGACGGTACGGCCGGGCACGTTGTAGAGGATCGCCGGCAGGTCGACTGCTTCCGCGATCTTTTTGAAGTGCTGGTACATGCCTTCCTGCGTCGGGCGGTTGTAGTACGGGACAACCAGCAGCGATGCATCGGCACCGACGCTCTTGGCGTACTGCGTCAGTTCGATGGCTTCGGTGGTCGAATTGCCGCCTGTGCCTGCAATGATCGGGATGCGTTTCGCCGTGTGCTCGACCGCAACCTTGATCAGCTCGCAATGCTCTTCAACGGAAACCGTCGGCGACTCGCCCGTCGTGCCGACGATAACGATACCGTCCGTGCCTTCGGCGATATGCCAGTCGATCAGTTTGCGCAGCCCCGGCAGGTCGAGGCTGCCGTCTGCATGCATGGGGGTGACAATGGCGACGATGCTGCCCTGGATCATGATGATGTTCTTGGGTAAAGATATAAAGGGTTGATTGTAGCGGATAGGCCGCTCCCGTGGGGCAATACGGGGTGGAAAACGGCTTCAGCCGAGATGGAATCGCCGTACCCCGGCATCCGCGCCCTGCTTGACTGCGCAGATGCGCTGCACCATTGCCGGCCTCGGTGCGTCGACATAACCGTCTTCGAAAGCGATGACTCGCGTGGTGTCCTGGCCGTTCGCACACACTGCCTCGAGCAACTCGCCGGGGCGCAGCAGGAATGCTGGATTGGAAGGCTTGCCAAATTGCTCATTCCCAAGTGCGAAAGTCTCATAGACGAGAATGCCGCCGGGCGCCAAGCTGCGCAGCAGATGCGGGAAAAACGGCCGGTGCAGGTAGTTGGTCACGACGATGCCAGCGAAACGGCCATCCTCGAAAGGCCACACGGCGCCTTCCGCTTCCAGATCGAACTGGCAGGTGGTGATGCCTTTGCCGGCGGCAAGTTCAAGCGCGACAGCATCGCGGTCGAGTGCGAGGACCGCGTGCCGCAGGCTCGCCAACAGACGTGCATGCCGACCGCCGCCGCAGGCGAGATCAAGCACCTCGCCGGATGGAATAAGAGGCGCAAACCGCACCACCCAAGAGGATGGCGCATCGAGCAAGGTGTGTGAACTCACTGCTAACTCGCCCCGCGATCAGCTGTAGCTGAGTCCCATGGCCTCGCGCACGTCGCGCATGGTTTCCTGCGCCAGCTTACGCGCCTTGTCGCAACCGTCGGCCACGATGGCGCGCACCAGCGAGGGGTCGTCCAGGTAGGTCTGCGCACGCTCCCGCATCGGTTCCTGCTCCTTCAGGATCGCGTCGACGATCGGCTGCTTGCATTCCAGGCAGCCAATACCGGCTGACCTGCAGCCCTTCATCACCCAGTCCTTGGTTTCTTCGTTGGAGTACACCTGATGCAGCTGCCAGACCGGGCATTTCAAAGGATCGCCCGGATCGGTGCGGCGCACGCGCGCCGGATCGGTCGGCATGGTGCGGACCTTCTTGGTCACCGACTCCTTGTCCTCGCGCAGCGTGATGGTGTTGCCGTAGCTCTTGGACATCTTCTGTCCGTCGAGGCCGGGAAGGCGCGACGCTTCCGTCAGTTTCACCTGCGGCTCGACCAGGATGATCTTGCGGCTGCCTTCGAGGTAGCCGAACAGGCGCTCCCGGTCGATCATCGACAGGTTCTGGGTTTCGTCCAGCATGGCCTTTGCCTGTTCCAGCGCGTCGGCATTGCCCTGCTCCTGGTACGCAGTGCGCAGCTCGGTGTACATGCGGGCACGCTTGCTGCCGAGCTTCTTGATCGCTTCCTGCGCCTTTTCCTCGAAACCCTTTTCCTTGCCGTACAGGTGGTTAAAGCGGCGCGCGATCTCGCGCATCATTTCGATGTGTGGGATCTGGTCTTCGCCCACGGGCACCTGGGTGGCGCGGTAGATCAGCACGTCGGCTGCCTGCAGCAGCGGGTAGCCGAGGAAGCCGTAGGTGGCCAGGTCGCGGTCGGCGAGCTTCTCCTGCTGGTCCTTGTAGGTCGGCACACGCTCGAGCCAGCCGAGCGGCGTCGCCATCGACAGCAGCAGGTGCAGCTCGGCGTGCTCCGGCACCTTCGACTGGATGAAAATGGTCGCTTGGGACGGGTCGATACCCGCCGCCAGCCAGTCGATCACCATATCCCAGGTGCTGGATTCGATGATGCTCGGATCGTCGTAATGTGTGGTCAGCGCGTGCCAGTCGGCGACGAAGAACAGGCAAGGCAATTCGGATTGCATCTTGATCCAGTTCTTGAGTGCGCCATGGTAATGGCCAAGGTGCATCGCACCAGTCGGACGCATGCCGGAAACAACGCGATCGGGATACATAATGTTCAGCTCAGAAAAATGGTGAGGGGGGAAATAATCAGCTTCAGTACGCCATGGGCCAGCAGCATCACCGGCACCATCCAGAAGGAAAGGACTTTCAGGAGCACCAGGCCCATGACAATGAAAAAGCCGTAGGGTTCGATCTGTGCGAACTTGTACGCATACCGGTTCGGCAATGCGCTGGTCAGCACACGCCCGCCGTCAAGCGGCGGAATCGGAAACAGATTGAAGGCGAACATCACCAGGTTGGTCAGCACACCGGCTTGGGCCATGCGCAGGAAAAACGGTTCGTTCACGTCCAGCAGCCCGAGCATGATCGCGAAGATCATCCAGAGCAAGGCCATTACGAAATTCGCGCCTGGCCCGGCAAGCGCCACCCAGGCCATGTCGCGCTTGGGTTTGCGCAGGTTGCCGAAGTCGATCGGCACCGGCTTGGCGTAGCCAAAAAGGAAAGTTCCTGAAGTCGCAATGTACAGAATGACAGGAATGATCAGGGTACCGAACGGGTCGATATGCTTGATCGGGTTGAGGCTCATCCGCCCCTGCAGGTAAGCGGTCGAATCCCCGAAATAGCGGGCAGCGTAGGCATGTGCTGCTTCATGCAAGGTAATCGCAAAGATCACCGGCAGTGCATACACTGCAATCGTTTGAATAATCTCATCCATTGCGGGATTTTATCAGAGGGAGGAAGCTGCCCGCCGTGAACGGCGGGGGCGGGTTCACAGGCCGAACATGGCGGCGTCGCCGCGTCCTTGTCGCAGCAGCACCGGCTCGTCGTCGGTCAGGTCGATCACGGTTGTGGGTTCCAGGTGGCAGGCGCCACCGTCGATGACGAGTTCGATCTGGCGTTCCAGCCGGCTGCGGACTTCGTCAGGATCGGTCAAGGGATCGGTTTCGCCGGGGAGAATGAGGGTTGTGCCAAGCAAGGGCTGTCCCAGTTCCTCCAGCAGCGCATGCGCAATCGTGTTCTCCGGCACGCGCAGACCGATGGTCTTGCGCGAGGGATGGCTGAGGCGGCGCGGCACTTCCTTGGTCGCCTCCAGGATGAAGGTATAGGGGCCGGGTGTCGCCGCCTTCAGCATGCGATACTGGCGGTTGTCCACGCGCGCATACTGGGCGATTTCGCTCAGGTCACGGCATAGCAGCGTCAGGTGGTGCTTGTCGTCCACGCCGCGGATGCGGCGCAGCTTCTCTACTGCTGCCTTGTCGTCCAGGTGGCATACCAGCGCGTAGCAGGAGTCGGTTGGCAAGGCGACGATACCGCCGCCGTGGATGATTTGCGCTGCCTGCTTGATCAAGCGCAGCTGGGGGTTTTCCGGGTGGATTTGAAAAAATTGGCTCATGAAAAAGAAGTTTCAGTGAAGGCTAACTTGCGCTGCAATTTCAGCTTAAGCTGCGGCCGAAACTAAAAAGAACGGCGGTCTTGCTCGACCGCCGTTGAACTATCGTTGTTATTCAGTATGCGTTACGAAGCGCTGCAATACGTTCTTCGATCGGCGGATGGCTCGAGAACAAGGCGGCAAAACCGGAGCGGCCGCCGTTGATCCCGAAGGACTTGAAGGTCTGCGGCATGTGTTCCGGCGGTTCGAGACCGCCCAGCCGGGCCAACGCCTTGACCATCGGCTGCGGCGTGCCGAGCAGCTTGGCGGAGCCCGCGTCCGCACGGAATTCGCGATACCGCGAGAACCACGCGACGATGATCGACGCCACGATGCCGAAGACGATCTCGCAGACAAATACGGTCACCATGTAGCCGATACCCGGCCCGCGCTCCTCGTTGTTGTTGCGCAGTACGACCTGGTCGATCAGATAGCCGACGACACGGGCGAGGAACACCACGAAGGTATTCACCACGCCCTGGATCAGCGTCAATGTCACCATATCGCCGTTGGCAACGTGCGCGATTTCATGGCCGAGCACCGCCTCGACTTCTTCGCGCGTCATGTTCTCGAGCAGGCCGGTCGATACGGCAACCAGCGCGGAATCCTTGAATGCCCCGGTGGCGAACGCATTCGGCTCGCCTTCGTAGATGGCGACTTCCGGCATGCCGATTCCTGCACGGTCGGCCAGCCGTTTCACGGTATCGACGAGCCACAACTCGGTGGACGTCGACGGTACCTCGATCACGTGAGCGCCGGTGGACCATTTCGCCATCTGCTTGCTCATCAGCAGGGAGATGATCGCGCCGGTGAAGCCGACTACCAGCGAGTACACCATCAGAGTGCCGAGGTTGAGACCTTGCGCGGTCAGGTAACGGTTGACGCCCAGCAGGGACAGCACTACCGACATCACGAGGACGACGGCAAGGTTGGTCGCAAGGAAAAGGATGATCCGTTTCATGTATAGCCTCCGTGAGAAAGCGAGAACTACATAGGGTTATTTCGCGGAAATTCAAGTGGCGGATGATGCCACAAAAGCAAGTTACAGGCCGGCTGTGACCGGCTGATTACATGCTACATGCGCCAGTCGTGCCAGACGGGCGTAAGGCTGGGCGGCAGCGGAGGAAGCGAACCGAGTTCCGTCTGGGATTCGCCCGGGGCATGGAAGTCGGAACCGCGGGATGCCAGCAAGCCATAGTCTTTCGCCACGCGCGTGTACTCCGCGTACTCTTCGGGTGTGTGGCTTCCGGTAACGACTTCCACCCCGGTCCCGCCGGCGCGCTTGAACTCGTTCAAGAAAACGTCGCGCTCCAGATCGGAAAGGTTGTACCGGCCCGGATGAGCAACCACCGCAATACCTCCGGCGTTGCGGATCCAGCTAACCGCATCCGTGAGCGTTGCCCAGCGATGCGGCACGTAACCGGGTTTGCCTTCGGTCAGATAGTTGGAAAATACGTCCTGGACATCCTTGCAGATTCCGGTTTCCACCATATAGCGTGCAAAATGCGTGCGGGAAATGAGGTCGGGATTGCCGACGTAGCGCAGTGCTCCTTCGAACGCATCAGGAACGCCGGCCGCCGCCAGTTGCGCCGCCATTTCGTGCGCGCGCCGCTCGCGTCCGGAACGCGTGCGTTTGAGGCCTTCGACGAGATCCGGATGTTTTTCGTCGAACCGCAAGCCGACGATGTGGATAGTCCGTTCCGCCCAGGTAACGGAAATTTCAACGCCGGTGACATAGCGCATGCCCAACGATAGCGCCGCCTCGCGCGCTTCCGCAATGCCGCCGATCTCGTCGTGATCGGTCAACGCCCAAACGTCGACGCCGCCGGCTTTCGCGCGCGCGGCGACAGCCGATGGCGCGAGTGCGCCGTCAGACACGTTGGAATGGCAATGGAGATCGACGTTGAGCATGCAAGGGAGACTGCGATAACCGGAATACAACCATTGTACGACGATAGTGTCCCTCCCGGCAGGAGATGCATATCGGGAACGGTTGTTCTCGCTGGGTCGCCCGAGCCCGGAAATATCTTGCCTAGGCAAGAAACTTTTCGATCATCTCCGCCAGTGCTTCCGGCTGGTCGTGGTGCAGCATGTGTCCGGCATCGTTGATCGTTGCCACGGTGACGTTGGGGATGAAATGGATGCGCCGGTCGATCTCCACGCGTGCCGTCTCCTTCGGCCCCATCCAGCGCCATGCCTCCGTATCGTCCGCCTCTACCCAGAGCACCGGGGCACTAATTGCCTGCCAGCAGGCAAGCACTTCCTCCACGTGATACAGGTTGGGATTGGTCAGCTTGTGCGCGGCGTCGCCAAGGATGTCCCATTCGCCCCGCTCATTCTGTGCAGACCAGTGCCGCGAAAGGAAGTCCGCGCGCTCGTCGGTCAGGCGACGGTTGTTTTTCTTCAGGCGCCGCATGACGTCCTCGCGTGATGCATAAGCGCGCATCGTCGGCGGGTTGCGCAGTTCGTCCATCCATTTTGCGTATCGCCCGGGTGCTTGTTCCGGACGCGTGGTCGGCAGGCCAAAGCCTTCCAGGTTGATGAGCTTGCGGATTCGGTCCGGGCGCGCACCGGCATACAGGCAAACGACATTGCCGCCCATGCTGTGGCCGAGCAGGTTCACCGGTTCGTCGGGCGAATAATGCTGGAGGATGGCATCGAGGTCGCCCATGTAATCCGGAAACCAGTAGCAGTCGGCACCTGAATTCTTCGTCAGTCCGAAACCCCGCCAGTCGGGCGCTATCACATGCCAGTCACGCTGCAGGCAATCGACCACGAACTGGAACGACGCGGCGACATCCATCCAACCGTGCACCATGAACAGTTTCGGTGCGCCCTCGTCGCCCCAATGGCGGACGTGGTATTGCAGACCGCGGACGGGGATGAATTCGGAGCGGGATGTCTTCATGGTTATATCGTTACCCAGGTCAAGAATGAAATTCCCGGAAGTCGGCATAATAGTCCGATTGCCGGAGATGCAAATTTATAGAACGATCGTTCGATAATTATAACGGAGAGGACATGACACCTGCAGGACAGCCTGATCGCTACGAAGAGTTGTACAACCATTTCCACTGGCATGTGCCGGATGAACTGAACATCGCCCAGGCCTGCTGCACGCGCTGGGCGGCGGAGACATCGCGGATTGCGATTTTCTATGAGGACGACGAAGGCAATACCGCCACCCTCACCTATTCCGCCCTGCACGAGCAGGCGAACCGCCTGTCGAATGTGCTTTCGCAGCTGAGCGTGAAGAAAGGCGACCGCGTTGCGATCATCCTGCCGCAGCGCATGGAAACCGCGGTAGCCCACATGGCCTGCTACCAGCTCGGCGCCGTCGCCATGCCATTGTCCATCCTGTTCGGCCCCGAGGCGCTGGAATACCGGCTGCAGAACAGCGAGGCGGAAGTGGCCATCGTCGATCAGGCCGGCCTCGACAACCTGCGGCAGGCGCGTCCGGCCTGTGCGAATCTCGCGCACGTCATCGCGGTCGACTGCAATGCAGAGGACGCACTGGACTGGCGCGCCGAACTCGCCAGGGCAGGGACAAGTTTCGACGCCGTGACCACCTTGGCAAAGGATCCGGCGGTGCTCATCTATACGAGCGGTACCACCGGCGCGCCCAAGGGAGCGCTGATCCCGCATTCCGCCATCATCGGCAACCTGACGGGCTTCGTCGCCTCGCAGAATTGGTTCCCGCAGGAAGGCGATATCTTCTGGTCGCCGGCGGACTGGGCGTGGACCGGTGGGCTGATGGATGCGCTGCTGCCCTCGTTGTATTTCGGCATGCCCATCGTCGGCTACCGCGGCCGCTTCTCGCCCGATACGGCCTTCTACCTGCTCGAAAAGTACGGCATAACCAACACCTTCCTCTTCCCGACCGCGCTGAAGATGATGATGAAGGCTTACCCGGCTCCACGCGACCGCTTCAAGCTCAAACTGCGGGCAATCATGAGTGCCGGCGAGGCGGTCGGCGATGCGGTGTTCAACTGGTGCCAGTCGGCACTCGACGTGACGCCGAATGAAATGTTCGGGCAGACCGAGATGAACTACATCGTCGGCAACAGCGTCCATCAATGGCCTGCAAAGCCCGGCAGCATGGGGCGCCCGTATCCCGGGCATCGTGTCGCGGTGATCGACGACGACGGCAATCCGGTCAAACCCGGTGAAACCGGCGAGGTTGCGCTGCACCGGACCGACATCCACGGCCATCCCGACCCGATCTTCTTCATCGAATATTGGAAGAACCTGGACGCCACGCGCAACAAGTACACCGGCGACTGGTGCCGCACCGGCGACCTCGCGCTGATGGATGAAGACGGCTACCTCTGGTACCAGGGACGTGCGGACGACATGTTCAAGGCAGCCGGTTACCGCATCGGTCCGTCGGAAATCGAGAACTGCCTGGTGAAGCATCCGGCAGTGGCCAACGTTGCTGTGGTACCGAAGCCGGATTCGGAACGCGGTAATGTGGTCAAGGCATTCATCGTGCTGACACCGGGGACCGAACGCGGGAAAGAAGCTGACGAAAAGCTGATCGCCGAGCTGCAGACGCATGTTCGCGGCAAGCTCGCGCCCTACGAATACCCGAAGGAAATCGAGTTCATCAACGAATTGCCGATGACGACTACCGGGAAAGTGCAGCGCCGCGTACTGCGCCTCATGGAGCAGGAACGCGCCGCGCAGCGCTGATCAACCGAACAGGCGCGCAAGGTGGAAGGACGAACGTACACCGAGTTGCCGGAAATTGCGCTCGAGCCAGACCTCCGCGCGCCGCCTGCCCTCCGCATGCAATCCCTTGATGAACGCCGGGTGCGCATTGAGCTTGCTGTGCTTGCCCAGCTGGCTCATCAGCTCCTGCGACTCCACTACGTGCATGTTGAGCTGTCGCAGGCGCCGCTCCAGGCGCCCGAGTGAAAACCAGCCCCGAGTCGCCTCGCGCTGCGCCAGCATCAGGCCCTGTAATTCGGTGAAAAAGGTCGAACTGAATCCCATCTCGGTCAACCGATGCCAGATGTCGTCTGCCGTCTTCGGCACATGCGGATGCGGCTGCGGATGCAGGAGCACGACGACGATATCGCGCGCAGCGCATTTATGCACCAGCGGGAAAAGCGGTGGATTGGCAGTCAATCCGCCGTCCCAGTAGGCATCGCCGTCGATCTCGACTGCGCGGTGCAGTAGCGGCAGGCAAGCCGACGCCAGCAACACGTCAATGGAAAGCTGGCGCGTCCGGAACAGGCGCAGGGTACCGGAGCTCACCTGCGTGGTTGCAATGAACAGGCGCAGGTTGCATTCCTCGCGCAAACGCTCGAAATCGATTTGCTTGGCCAGGATGTCCCGCAGCGGGTTGATGTCGAAAGGATTGAGCTGGTAGGGCGAAAAGAATCGCGCCAGCGAAAGCAGTGTCTTGAACGCGGCAGGCAGGTCGGATTGCGCGGCAAGGTTGGCCGGCGCCGTGAGGTTGTCCGGAACCGCGCTGTAAGGCGCCCTGCTCGCTACTGCCTCCCAGAAATCCGCGAGCGCCTGCCGCGCGCCTGCCCGGCCGCCGACGGTCATGCCGTGCGCGAGGACGACGGCATTCATCGCACCGGCACTCGCGCCGCTGATACCCTCGATATCGATTCGATCGTCTTCCAGCAGACGATCGAGCACGCCCCAGGTGAACGCTCCGTGCGATCCGCCTCCCTGCAAGGCCAGCGTAACTGTTTTCTTCTCCATGATGGTCGAATGACTCCATGACTTGTCCTGCCCGCATGCATAACACGAGGAGGCATAAATCGAACACACAGGTGGAGCATCAGGACCGGCATTCGGCCGCCCTGTGAAATGGCACAGGAAAACCCAGGTGCCCTATTCCTTCTTCTGCTGCTGGTCTTGCTGCGCCTGCTCGGCCTCGTTCTGGATCTTCTGGCCAAGCTGCTGCATACCCTTGCCCGCGGCTTGCGCAGCCTTGTTCAGCTCTTCGCCGGCGCGTGCGGCGGCTTGGTCCAGTTGCTGCCCCGCCCTTTCTGCCGGGCCTTTTTCATCCGAGGCGGTCTCTTTCTTCTGGCAGGCGGCGAGGCCAGTCGCCAACACGCCGGCCAAAACCAGCCGGACAAGCAGTTGGGTGAATTTGAACATGGCGATCTCCCTCTTGAACACAGCAAGATGCGCGACCTTTGATCGGCCGCAGTTGAGCCGGAGAAAACTTGAAACAAGAATGCTTGTTTCTATGCCAATAAAGACTGCAGATTTGCGGCTAAGGTTCCCGTCAGGTGCCGGCCGGAAATTGCAGAAAAGAACTTCAAGAGGCAAACGATGCCAGTTCCGCTTCGCTGAATCCCGCGGCCCTGCGCGCATCGATGTTGAACGGACCACGCAACTGCGGGGCCTTGTATTTGGCAGCCAAATCCGGATATGCGGCAACCGGGTCGAGGCCACGCTGGTCACATAGCCAGGAGAACCACCTGTTGCCGGTTGCGACATGGCCGATTTCGTCGCGCAGAATGATATCGAGAATGGCTGCCGCGGCGTGATCGCCCGCCTGCGCCAGCTTTGCCCTGACCGGCGGCGATGCATCGAGCCCACGCGCTTCCAGCGTACGCGGCACCAGCGCAATCCGGGCCAGCACGTCGCCGCTCGTCCTTTCCGCCATGTCCCACAGGCTGTTATGCGCTGTGAAATCGCCATAGGCATAGCCCAGGGTTTTCAGGTGCGCCGCCAGCAGCGAGAAGTGCAAGGCTTCCTCGGCGGCGACCCGCAGCCAGTCGGTATAGTACTCGTCAGGCATGCCGGCAAAGCGCCAGATCGCATCGAGCGCGAGGTTGATCGCGTTGAACTCGATGTGTGCGAGCGCATGGATCATCGCAGCCCTGCCCTCGACAGTGCGCATGGAGCGGTGCTTCACTGAGAGCGGCGGCACGAGTTCCGGGCGCGCCGGACGTCCCGGGATCGTCCCCTTCGCGAAGATGCATGCGGATGAATCGAGCGCGTTGTTCCCGGCCAGCCAATCTTCCCGGAGCACCTTGACGCCCTCCGACTTGGCTGCAGGATCGGGCACGCATAGCCAGTGCAACGCAAGCGCGCGCAACTCCTGTGCGCGACGGGAATTCTGGTCTGGCAGTGGCAACATGCGAGGGGCGGTAAAATGTCGGATTCGGACGAAATTCCAGATTTTACGGAAATCCATGGCCATCTACCAATTGGGCGAACATGCCCCCGACATCGATCCTTCCGCCTACATTGCCGACTCGGCGAACGTTATCGGCAAAGCACGCATCGAAGCCAATGCCAGCGTCTGGTTCGAAGTCACCATCCGCGGCGACAACGAGCTGATCACCGTCGGCGAGAACAGCAATGTGCAGGAATGCTGCGTCCTTCATACGGACCCCGGCTATCCGCTCACCATCGGAAAGAATGTCACCGTCGGGCACCAGGCGATGTTGCATGGATGCACTATCGGCGAAGGCTCGCTGGTCGGCATCCAGGCCGTGATCCTGAACGGTGCGAAAATCGGCCGGAATTGCCTCGTCGGGGCCGGCGCGCTGGTCACCGAAGGCAAGGAATTTCCCGACAACTCGCTGATCATCGGCTCGCCGGCCAAGGCCGTGCGCACCTTGAGCGAGGAAGACATCGCCCGCATGCACGGCAATACAGCGAACTACGTCAAGCGCGGCCAGCTGTTCAAGAAAGAACTGAAACGAATTGGGTAATTGATGGATACACTGCAACGATTTATTTTTGAAAACGCCGCCGTACGCGGCGAGCTGGTCGAGATTTCCGAAACCTGGAAGCAGATCCAGGCGCGCAAAGAATACCCGGCGCCGGTTCGCACCCTGCTGGGCGAACTGCTGGCCGCGGCTGCCCTGCTAACCGCCAATCTGAAATTCAAGGGCATGATGATCCTGCAGATGCACGGCGATGGCCCGGTGAAGCTGCTGGTGATCGAATGCGACTCCGAATTGCACCTGCGCGCTACGGCGAAACTGAGGCCGGATGCCGTCATTCCAGAGGGCGCAGGTCTGAAGGAATTGGTCAACGCGCATGGACAAGGCCGGTTCGTGATTACACTGGATCCGGCGGACAAGCTGCCGGGGCAACAACCCTACCAGGGTATCGTTCCCCTTGACGGTGACTCGGTCGCCGTCGCGATCGAGAATTACATGCAGCGATCGGAACAGCTGGACACCAAGCTGTGGCTGGCGGCGAACGAGAATGTGGTGCGCGGCCTGCTCCTGCAAAAGCTGCCGCGCGAGGGCGGCACCGGCACACAAACGGCGGATGACCTGGAAGCATGGAATCATACGGTGATGCTTGCGTCGACGGTGCGTTCCGACGAACTGCTGTCGACGGACATCAATACGATGCTGCGCCGGCTGTTCTGGGAAGAGACGATTCGCGTGTTCGAACCGAACCATCCGACGTTCTACTGCAGCTGCAGCCGCGAAAAGGTGGGCAACATGCTGCGCATGCTTGGAAAGCAGGAAATCGACGCTGCGCTGGTCGACCTTGGCGAACTCTCGATCAATTGCGACTTTTGCGGCCAGCACTATTCTTTTGATGCCGTCGATTGCGCACAATTGTTCGCTACCGACGTTGCCAGCGATGCGACGCAGCCGGCCGGCAATTTGCGGCATTGAAAATGAAAACGCCGGGTGGCCCCGGCGTTCATTGCGCTTCACTTCACATCAGTTGGATTTCTGCTGCACCGGCTTGGGAACCGTTGAGACGACGCTGCCCGGCTCCAGGATCTGCACGAAGATCTCGCCATCCTTGATCATGCCCAGTTCGTAACGGGCACGTTCTTCCACCGCGCCGGTGCCGTCGCGCAGGTCGCGCACTTCCGAGTTCAGCTTGTCGTTGCGCGCCTTGAGTTCGGCGTTCTTCTTCTGCGCCGTAGCGACCTGGCCTTCAAGGTCCCAAACGCGCAACCAGCCCCCCTTCCCCAGCCAAAGCGGGTACTGGATCAGCAGGAGCAAGGCGGCAAGACTTAGGGTGATCAGACGCATGCGTGCATTCTAAAGAAATTTGGGGGCTAATGCCCCCAAATTTCATCTTGCTGTCATTTTCGCTGTCGTTTTCATTACCGCAGGTTGTAAAACGCGCTACGGCCCGGGTAGCTGGCGATGTCGCCCAGGTCTTCCTCGATGCGCAGCAACTGGTTGTACTTGGCCATGCGGTCCGAACGTGACATCGAGCCGGTCTTGATCTGCAACGCATTGGTGCCGACCGCGATATCGGCAATCGTCGAATCCTCGGTCTCGCCCGAACGGTGCGAAATCACTGCCGTATAACCCGCGCGCTTGGCCATCTCGATCGCCGCGAACGTCTCGGTCAGCGTGCCGATCTGGTTGATCTTGATCAGGATCGAGTTCGCGATGTTCTTCTGGATGCCTTCGCGCAGGATCTTGGTGTTGGTCACGAACAGGTCGTCGCCCACCAGCTGCACCTTCTTGCCCAGCGCATTGGTCAGGGTTGCCCAGCCATCCCAGTCGTTCTCGGCCATGCCGTCCTCGATCGAAATGATCGGGTACTTGTCGCACCAGGTCGCCAGCAGGTTGGTGAAATCGGCCGACGACAGCGACAGGCCTTCGCCTTCCAGCTGGTACTTGCCATCCTTGTAGAACTCGGAAGCGGCGCAATCCAGGCCCAGCGCGATCTGCGTGCCCGGCTCGTAGCCGGCCTGCTCGATCGCCTGCAG
>Ga0196972_1000040_pt1 | contig 122177 bp, 109 predicted proteins | sample S1v_2013CmetaG_FD_148618 | JGI IMG/M metagenome (GOLD analysis project Ga0196972, IMG submission 148618) | Soil microbial communities from Anza Borrego desert, Southern California, United States - S1+v_20-13C | ecosystem: Environmental > Terrestrial > Soil > Desert | place: USA: California...
CGGCGCGCTTCCTGGCCGACAAGAATACCGGCCAGTACGACATGTACGACGTGCTCGGCCTGCGCTGAGCGGCGCCGTCCCACACGACCATGGCCACCGTCCGCCTCGATGGAAGCAAGATCGGCGAATGGGCCGCGTTCCACGCCGAATGCCGGCGCGAATTCGGCTTCCCCGATTTCTACGGCAACAACATGGATGCCTGGATCGATTGCCTTTCCTATCTGCGCGACGACGACGGCATGTGCAGATTCCGGCTCGGCCCGGACGAAATGCTGCGCATCGAGGTTTCCCACGCGGCCGCATTCCGCGCCCGGGCGCCGGAAATCGCGGAAGAATTGAGTTTCTGCGTCGAAGCGATCAACGATCGATACGCCGACTACGGCGAAAAACCGGCGCTCGAACTGGTTTTCCTCGACTGACGGCGGATTTCCGGCCGCCCCGCGAGTGCCACGCCGCGGCCGGCGCCGAACAACGCCGAATCCTCTGCCGGAAATCCCGCTTTCCGCCGGCAAATGCCCGGATTGAGCCGGTATAATGTCCGGTTCAATCCCACAATCCACTTTTGGCACCATCCCGTCATGCAAGAAAAATATCTCCCCGCCGACGTCGAAAAGGCGGCGCAAGATCATTGGCGCGCGATCGACGCGTACAAAGTCGTCGAACACGCGAAAGACCAGCAAGGCCGCGACAAGAAAAAATTCTATGCGTGCTCGATGCTTCCCTACCCGTCCGGCAAGCTGCACATGGGGCATGTCCGCAATTACACGATCAACGACATGCTCACGCGCTTCTTGCGCATGAACGGCTACAACGTCCTGATGCCGATGGGCTGGGATGCCTTCGGCCTGCCGGCGGAGAACGCCGCGCTGAAGAACAAGGTGCCGCCCGCCAAGTGGACCTACGAGAACATCGCCTACATGAAGAAGCAGATGCAGGCGATGGGCTTGGCGATCGACTGGTCGCGCGAAGTCGCCACCTGCGATCCGAGCTACTACAAGTGGAACCAGTGGCTGTTCCTCAAGATGCTCGAAAAGGGCATCGCCTACCGCAAGACGCAGATCGTCAACTGGGACCCGGTCGACCAGACCGTGCTCGCCAACGAGCAGGTGATCGACGGCCGCGGCTGGCGCACCGGTGCGCTGGTCGAGAAACGCGAGATCCCGGGCTATTACCTCAAGATCACCGATTACGCGGAAGAGCTGCTCGACTGCGTCGCCAACAAGCTGCCGGGCTGGCCGGAACGCGTGCGCCTGATGCAGGAAAACTGGATCGGCAAGAGCGAAGGCGTGCGCTTCGCGTTCTCCCACGACGTCCAGGATGCCGAGGGCAAGCCGATCCAGGACGGCAAGATGTTCGTCTTCACGACGCGCGCCGACACCATCATGGGCGTCACCTTCTGCGCGGTCGCGCCCGAGCATCCGCTGGCCGCCCATGCGGCGGCATCGAATCCGAAGCTCGCCGCCTTCATCGAGGAATGCAAGAAAGGCGGCACGACCGAAGCCGAGCTCGCGCTGCGCGAGAAGGAAGGCATGCCGACCGGCCTGTTCGTCACGCATCCGCTGACCGGTGAAAAGGTCGAGGTATGGGTCGGCAACTACGTCCTGATGAGCTACGGCGACGGCGCCGTCATGGGCGTGCCGGCGCACGACGAGCGCGATTTCGCTTTCGCGAAGAAATACCAGCTGCCGATCAAGCAAGTCATCGCCGTCGAAGGCGAAACCTATTCGACCGACGCCTGGCAGGAATGGTACGCCGACAAGCAGCGCGGCGTGACGGTCAACTCCGGCGCCTATGACGGCCTCGGCTACAAGGCCGCGGTCGACAAGATCGCCGCCGACCTCGCCGTCAAGGGCGACGGCGAGAAGAAAACCACGTGGCGCCTGCGCGACTGGGGCATTTCGCGCCAACGCTACTGGGGCACGCCGATCCCGATCATCCATTGCGAAACCTGCGGTCCGGTGCCGGTGCCTGAGAAGGATCTGCCGGTCGTGCTGCCGCAGGATTGCGTGCCGGACGGCAGCGGCAATCCGCTCAACAAGCGCGAGGACTTCCTGCGTTGCGATTGCCCGCAATGCGGCAAGCCGGCGCGCCGCGAGACCGACACGATGGATACCTTCGTCGATTCGTCGTGGTATTTCATGCGCTATTGCGACCCCACCAACGACGATAAGATGGTAGCCGGCGGCACCGATTACTGGATGCCGATGGACCAGTACATCGGCGGCATCGAACATGCGATCCTGCATCTCCTGTATGCGCGCTTCTGGACCAAGGTCATGCGCGATCTCGGCCTGGTGAAGATCGACGAACCCTTCGTCAACCTGCTCACGCAAGGCATGGTGTTGAAAGGCGCGTTCTTCCACAAGCCGGCCGACGCCGGCAAGAACTATTATTGGGAACACGAAGTCGACGTCGTCACCAACGAGAACGGCCAGGTGATCGGCGGCAAGCTGAAGAAGGACGGCACGCCGCTCGAATACGAAATGACGACGATGTCGAAGTCGAAGAACAACGGCGTCGATCCGCAGGAATTGATCGACCAGTACGGCGCGGACACCGCCCGCCTGTTCGTGATGTTCGCCTCGCCGCCGGAGCAGACGCTCGAGTGGAACGATGCCGGCGTGGAAGGCGCGCACCGCTTCCTGCGCCGCGTCTGGGCCTACGGCCACGCGCAGGCCGCGCGCATCGCCGAGGCCGGCGCGCTCGACGGCGCCGCGTTGAACGAAGCGCAGAAAACGCTGCGCCGCGAAGTGCACAAGGTGCTGCAGCAGGCCGAGCACGACTACAAGCGCCTGCAGTACAACACCGTCGTATCGGCTTGCATGAAGATGCTCAACACACTGGAAAGCGCCAAGCTCGACGATACGGCCGCTTCGCATGCCGTCATCGCCGAAGCGTTTTCGATCTTCCTGCGCATCCTCAATCCGGTGGCGCCGCACCTCACGCACGTGCTGTGGCAGGAGCTCGGCTACGCCAAGACGTTCGGCGATATTCTCGACGCGCCGTGGCCGCACGTCGACGCGTCGGCGCTCGAACAAGCCGAGATCGAACTCGTGGTCCAGGTCAACGGCAAATTGCGCGGCAGCGTGAAAGTGGCCAAGGATGCCGACAAGGCGACGATCGAAGCGACCGCGCTCGCCAACGACAACGTGAAGAAATTCGTTGATGGCACGCCGAAGAAAGTCATCATCGTGCCCGGCAAGCTGGTCAATATCGTGGCATGAGGAACTTATGATGACGCCGATGAAACGCCGCTTCGCCCGCACGCTCGCCCTCGCGGCGGCCATCACGCTTTCCGCCTGCGGCTTTCATTTGCGCGGCTCGACCAGCCAGGCCAGCCTGCCGTTCGCGACGGTGTATCTCGGCGTCCCCGACACCTCGGCGCTCGGCGCCGAACTCAAGCGCAATCTGCGCGCCGGCAACGGCACGCAAGTCGTGGATGACGCCAAGGCGGCGCAGGCGGTGGTCGAGCTGCTGTCCGAGACGCGCGACAAGATCGTCCTGTCGCGCAATACCCAGGGCCGGATCCGCGAGTATTCGCTGCTGTACAAGGTGACCTTCCGCGTCAAGGACGGCAAGGAAAGGCAGTTGCTGGCGCCGACCGAAGTCGTGCTCAAGCGCGACATCAGCTTCAACGAAGCACAAGTCATGGCGAAGGAAAAGGAAGAAGAGATGCTGTACCGCGACATGCAGACCGACCTGGTGCAGCAGATCCTGCGCCGGCTGGCCGCGCTGAAGCCGGTGTGACGCCCCTCCGGAATCCGAACCGACATGCAATTGCGCCCCGACGCCCTCGACGCCCACCTGGCGAAATCGCTGGCGCCGCTCTATGTGATTACGAGCGACGAGCACCTGCTCGCCCTGGAGGCGGCGGACAAGATACGGCGGACGGCGCGCGCGCAAGGCTTCACCGAACGCGAAGTGCTGACGGTCGAACGCAGCTTCAAATGGGGCGAACTGATCGCGGCGAACCAGTCGCAATCGCTGTTCGGCGACAAGAAGCTGATCGAGCTGCGCATCCCGAGCGGCAAGCCGGGCAAGGACGGCGGGCAGGCGCTGCAGGATTACGCCGCGAATTTGAGCCCCGACAACGTCACGCTGATCGCCCTGCCCAAGCTCGATTGGCAGACGCAGAAGACGGCCTGGGTGTCGGCATTGCAGCAGGCGGCGGTCTACATCGACATCCCGCTGGTCGAACGCGCGCAACTGCCGTCATGGATAGGGATGCGGCTTGCCGCGCAAAAGCAGAGCGCCGACAAGCAGAGCGTCGATTTCATCGCCGACCGCGTCGAAGGCAACCTGCTGGCGGCGCACCAGGAAATCCAGAAGCTGGCCTTGCTCTATCCGGAAGGCAAACTGAACTTCGAGCAAGTGCACGACGCGGTGCTGAACGTGGCGCGCTATGATGTGTTCAAGCTCAACGAGGCGATGCTGTCCGGCGACGCGGCGCGGCTGGTGCGCATGCTGGAAGGCCTGAAAGGCGAAGGCGAAGCCTTGCCGCTGGTGCTGTGGGCGGTGGCGGAGGAAATCCGCACGCTGCTGAAGCTGAAAGCGGCGGCCGCGCAGGGCAAATCGATCCCGATGCTGTTGAAGGAATACCGCATCTGGGGACCGCGCGAGCGCCTGATGGAACCTGCGCTGCGGCGCCTGAAATTGTCGACATTGCAGGCAGCGCTGCAGGAAGCGGCCCAGATCGACAAGATGATCAAGGGCTTGCGCGCCAAGGCATTCGCCGGCGACGCCTGGGATGCGATGCTGCAACTGGGCTTGAAAGTCGCGCGCGGCGCTTGAGTATTTTGGCGGATGACGCTGCTCTCATCCGCCCGGCGTTTCGATGCCGCAATCGAATTTTGAAATCATGAGTTGAACCCCGTCATCATGGACATCAAGCAATACATGACCGAACTCGGCCAGCGTGCGCGCAAGGCGTCGCGCGCCATGGCCAGCGCCGACACGGCAGCCAAGAACAAGGCGCTGGCGCTGATCGCGGCCGCCATCCGGCGCGACGCCGAACTGCTGCGCGCGGCCAACCAGAAAGACCTCGAAACGGCGCGCGCCGCCGGTCTGGCGCCGGCCATGCTGGATCGGCTGACGCTGTCCGACAAGGCGATCGCCATCATGGCGGAAGGACTGGAGCAGATCGTCGCCCTGCCCGATCCGATCGGCGAGATCTCCAACATGAAATACCGGCCGACCGGCATCCGGGTCGGCCAGATGCGCGTGCCGCTCGGCGTGATCGGCATCATCTACGAAGCCCGTCCGAACGTGACGGTGGATGCCGCCGGCCTGTGCATCAAGAGCGGCAACGCCACCATCCTGCGCGGCGGCTCGGAAGCGATCCATTGCAACCAAGCGCTGGCGAAACTGGTCAAGGAAGGCCTGGAAGGCGCCGGCCTGCCTTCCGAGGCGGTGCAAGTGGTCGAGACCACCGACCGCGCGGCCGTCGGCGAATTGATCACGATGCCGCAGTACGTCGACGTCATCGTCCCGCGCGGCGGCAAGAGCCTGATCGAGCGCCTGATGCGCGAGGCGACGGTGCCGATGATCAAGCATCTCGACGGCATCTGCCACGTCTACATCGACGACCGCGCCGATATCGAGAAGGCGTTGAAGATCGCCTTCAATGCCAAATGCCATCGCTACGGCACCTGCAACACCATGGAAACGCTGCTGGTGGCGCGCGGGATCGCGCCGCGGGTGCTGCCCGAACTCGCCACGCTGTACAACGCCAAGGAGGTCGAGCTGCGCGGCGACGACGAGGCGCGCGCCATTCTTGCCGGCTATCCGCGCCTGGCGGCGGCGACCGAGGAAGACTGGCGCACCGAATACCTGGCCGCCATCCTCGCGGTGAAAATCGTCGCCGGCATGGATGAAGCGATCGAGCACATCAATGCCTACTCGTCGCAGCATACCGACGCCATCGTCACCGAGGACTACACGCGCGCCATGCGCTTCCTGCGCGAAGTCGATTCGGCGTCGGTGATGGTCAATGCCTCGACCCGCTTCGCCGACGGCTTCGAATACGGCCTCGGCGCGGAAATCGGCATTTCGAACGACAAGCTCCATGCGCGCGGCCCGGTCGGCCTCGACGGCTTGACCTCGCTGAAATACGTCGTGCTGGGCAACGGCGAAGTCCGTGAATAAGGCCGGCCAAGGATCATCATGCTCTGGGTAAAGGCATTGCACATCGTCTTCGTCGCCTCCTGGTTCGCCGGCCTGTTCTACCTGCCGCGCATTTTCGTCAACCTGGCGATGGAGACCGACAAGGCGGCGACGGCGCGCCTGCTATTGATGGCGCGCAAGCTGTATCGCTTCATGACGATATTGGCCGTGCCGGCGCTGGCGTTCGGCCTGGCGCTATGGCTCCACTACGGCATCGGCAAGGGCGAAGGCAACGGCTGGCTGCATGCCAAGCTGGCCTTGGTGCTGCTGTTGCTGGGCTATCACCACGCCTGCGGCTCGCTGCTCAAGAAATTCGAAGCCGGCCGCAATGCGCGCAGCCACCGGTGGTACCGCTGGTTCAACGAGGTACCGGTGCTGATCATGCTGGCGGTCGTCATCCTCGTGGTCGTCAAGCCCTTCTGAGCGGGCCGGGCGAGCATCGGATGACCGGCCGCACGGCGCGTACTGCATGAGCATGTAGTATTTGCAGACGCGGCAAATCGCCGATAATGATGCTCGGCCAGCCGCGCCATCGCAAGCTTCAAGCTTTCGCCCGCTTGCCCGGCGCCGGTCCGGCGGCGGACGGTTACATCAATTGCATCACTACGGATAAAGGGTTCCCCATATGACGTATTCATTCTTCTGTCCTTGCCCGCGCGGCCTGGAGGCGGCGCTTGCCGAAGAACTCGGCGAGATCGCCCAAATGAACGCGCAAACCGACACGCAGCCGTCCAAGACGCTGAAGATCCACAACCAGGTGCCGGGCGGCGTGCATTGCTCCGGCGAACTGGCCGATGCCTGGCGCATGAACCTGCATTCGCGCATCGCCTCGCGCGTGCTGTTGCGCATCGCGCAATCGAGCTACGCGAACGAGAACGACATTTACGACCTGGCGCTGGAGCAGCCGTGGGAAGACTGGTTCAGCGTCGATCATACGATCCGCGTCGACCTCACCGCGATCAAATCGCCGCTGAAGAGCCTCGAGTTCGCGACGCTGAAGATCAAGGACGGCATCTGCGACCGCTTCCGCGACCGGTTCGGCAAGCGGCCTTCGGTCAATACCCGCACGCCGGACATGCGGATCGCCGGCTTTCTCGATGCGCGCAATTTCACGCTCTATCTCGACACCTCGGGCGAAGCGCTGTTCAAGCGCGGTTGGCGCCAGGAAACCGGCGATGCGCCGCTGCGCGAGAATCTCGCCGCCGGCTTGCTGCGGTCGTCCGGCTGGAAGCCCGGCACCGTCCTGTTCGACCCGATGTGCGGCTCCGGCACCATCCTGATCGAAGCGGCGCAGATGCTGGCCGGCATTCCGCCCGGCGCGCGGCGCGGCTTCGCCTTCGAGAAATTCCGCGATTTCGATGTCCGCAAGTGGCTCGACATCAAGGGCAGCTTCCAGCCGAATCCCTTGCCGACCGAACCGACGCTGTTCGGCAGCGACATCTCGGGCGACATGATCGTCATGACGCGCAACAACCTGCGCAATGCCGGCGTCCAGTTCGAGGTTCCGCTCAAGCAGATCGAAGCGCAGGAAGTGAAGCCGCCGACCGAGGCGCCCGGCATCATGCTGACCAATCCGCCCTACGGCGAACGCATCGGCGTGCGCGGCGACCGCTCGCAAGGCGCCGACGAAATGACGACGGCGTTCTACGGCGCGTTCAGCAAGACGCTCAAGCAGCGTTTCGCCGGCTGGCAGGTCTACCTGTTCACGGCCGACCTGTCGGTGCCCAAGCTGCTGCGCCTGAAGGTGTCTCGCAAGACGCCGTTCTTCAACGGCGCTCTCGAATGCAGGCTGTTCCGATTCGACATGGTCGCCGGCTTCAACCGGCGGCCCGAAGCCATTCCGAACAAGACGGAAACCTAGCAACCCAACCCTCTCATCGGTGAGACATGACTGACAAACTCGACATTCCGCTCCAGCTCTTCAATACGGCATCGCGCGCGCTCGAAGTTTTCGAACCGCTCCAGGCGGGCAAGGTCAGTCTCTATTGTTGCGGCCCGACGGTCTACCACTACGCCCACATCGGCAACATGCGGACCTATGTGTTCGAGGATATCCTGCGTCGCACGCTCGAATGCTGGGGCTACGACGTCCGGCACGTCATGAACATCACCGACGTCGGGCACCTGCAGTCGGACGCCGACAGCGGCGACGACAAGATGGCGGTGGCCGCCAGCCGCGAGCAGAAGTCGCCGTGGGACATCGCGAAATACTACGAGGGCGAATTCTTCCGCCACTCGGAAATGCTGCGCATCAAGCGGCCGGTCGTCGTCTGCCGCGCCACCGATCACATCGCCGAGATGATCGCGATGGTCGAGAAGCTGGTGCGCGACGGCTATGCCTACGAGAGCCAGGGCAATGTCTATTTCGACGTCGCCAAGTTCGGCCACTACACCGAGTTCGCGAACCTGAAACTCGATGCGCAGGCGCAGAGCGAGCGCGTCGAATACGACGACCGCAAGCGCAACCAGGCCGATTTCGCGCTGTGGTTCTCGCAATCGAAATTCCCGAACCAGATCATGAAGTGGGATTCGCCCTGGGGCGTCGGCTTCCCGGGCTGGCATATCGAATGCTCGGCGATGGCGACCAAATATCTCGGCGAGCACTTCGACATCCATTGCGGCGGCATCGACCACATTCCCGTGCATCACACCAACGAGATCGCGCAATCGGAATGCTGCCACGGCCACAAGTGGGTCAATTACTGGATGCACGGCGAATTCCTGAATGTTGATTCCGGCAAGATGTCGAAATCGAAGGGCGCCACGCTGACCGTCGATACCCTGGTTGCCGACGGCTACGATCCGCTCGACTACCGCTATCTGCTGCTGACCACCCACTATCGCGGCGAACTGCGTTTTTCCTACGACGCGCTGTCGCAGGCGCGCACCGCCCACCAGGGCTTGCGCGAACGCATGCGCGAATGGCAGGCCGCCGGAGGCGCGACCGAACTCGGCCGCGAAGCGCGGTCGCTGTCGCGCAAATTCTGGGACGCGGTCGCCAACGACTTGCACATGCCGACCGCGCTGGCCGTCGCCTGGTCCGCCGCCAAGAGCGATGCGCTGTCGCCCGGCGAGAAATTCGCGTTGTGGAACGAGTTCGATACCGTCTTCGGGCTCGGCCTCGCCGAACATCGCCGCCGCGAGCTGAACGAGGAGCAAGCCGCCTTGCTCAAGGAACGCGAAGCAGCGCGCGCCGCGAAGAACTGGGCCGAGTCGGATCGCTTGCGCGACCTCTTGGCCGCGCAGGGCATCCAGGTCAAGGATACGAAGTCGGGCACCGACTGGACCTGGGCGATCTGATCCGCATTCGATGAACGGCCGTTCCATGCAGACGACACGTCCATCCGAGCTGCGCAATCTCGGGCCGAAGTCCGATGCCATGCTGGCGAGCGTCGGCATTCATACGCATGCCGAGCTCGCCGCGCGCGGCGCGATCGACGCCTTCGTCGCGCTCAAGCGCGCCGGCCAGCCGGTCAGTCTCAACCTGCTGTGGGCGCTGGAAGGCGCGCTCACCGGCCGCCATTGGCGCGACGTCGCGCGCGACGATCGCCTGCGCCTGCTGAACGAGCTCGAGGCACGCGGCTTGCATCTCTAGTTGACCCGTCTTATCCGGATGGGCCGCTAATTTCCCTCACGGGACAGCAAGAACGCCGTCCGGAGCTTTGCGCTATCCTTGGTGCTTTCCGAGTTTCCCGCAGGAGTGCCATCATGCCCCACACCAACATGCCCGCATTGAAAGACGCCAGCCTGTTGCGCAGCCAGGCCTATATCGACGGCGCCTGGCTCGACGGCGCGAGCCGCTTCGAAGTCACCAATCCGGCGAACGGCGCCGTGCTCGGCACGGTGCCCGATCTCGGCCCGGAGCACGCCCAAGCCGCCATCGCCGCCGCAGCAGCCGCCTTCCCGGCCTGGGCGGCCAAGACCGGCAAGGAACGCGCCGCCGCCATGCGCAAATGGTTCGACCTCATGATCGCCCATGCCGACGACCTGGCGGCGCTGATGACCGCCGAGCAAGGCAAGCCGCTGGCGGAGGCGAAGGGCGAAGTCGTCTACGGCGCGAGCTTCATCGAATGGTATGCGGAGGAAGCCAAGCGCGTGGCGGGCGACGTCATGGCCTCGACCTGGAGCGATAAGCGCATGCTGGTGCTCAAGCAGCCGATCGGCGTGTGCGCGGCGATCACGCCGTGGAATTTTCCGATCGCCATGATCACGCGCAAGGTGGCGCCCGCGATCGCGGCCGGCTGCACGATCGTGCTGAAGCCCGCCGAACAGACGCCGCTGTCCGCGCTGGCGCTGGCGGAACTCGCGCACCGCGCCGGCCTGCCCGCCGGCGTGCTCAATATCGTCACGGCCGATGCCGGCAAGTCGATCGACGTCGGCCGCGAATTGTGCGCCAATCCGGCCGTGCGCCACCTCTCCTTCACCGGCTCGACGCCGGTCGGCCGCATCCTGATGCAGCAATGCGCGCCGACCGTGAAGAAGCTGGCGCTCGAACTCGGCGGCCACGCGCCTTTCATCGTGTTCGAGGATGCCGATCTCGACGCCGCGGTGGAAGGCGCGCTCGCGTCCAAGTACCGCAACGCCGGACAGACCTGCGTCTGCACCAACCGCTTCTATGCGCATGAGACGGTCTACGACGCCTTCGTCGAAAAGCTGGCCGCAGGCGCGGCGAAGATGAGGGTCGGCAGCGGCTTCGAGCAAGGCGTCAATCTCGGGCCCTTGATCGATGCCCAGGCGATCGCGAAGGTGGAAGACCATGTCGCCGACGCGCAAGCCAAGGGCGCCAAGGTACTGGCCGGCGGCAAGCGCCATGCGCTCGGCGGACTGTTCTACGAACCGACGGTGCTGTCGGGCATCACGAGCGACATGAAGATCATGCGCGAGGAAACTTTCGGCCCGGTCGCCGCCGTTGTCCCGTTCAAGACCGAAGAAGAGGCGATCGCCGCCGCCAACGATACCGAATTCGGCCTGGCCAGCTATTTCTACTCGCGCGACATCGGCCGCGTCTGGCGCGTCGCCGAGAAGCTCGAGTACGGCATGGTCGGCATCAACACCGGCATCATCTCGAACGAGGTCGCGCCCTTCGGCGGCGTCAAGCAATCCGGGCTCGGACGCGAAGGCTCGGTCTACGGCATCGACGAATATCTCGAAATGAAGTACTTGTGCATGGGCGGGATATAAGCGATGGATGTTCAACGATACCTGGAACGCATCGATTATCGCGGCGCGGTCGCGGCGGACCTTGATACGCTCGGCAAGCTGCAGCAGGCTCACATGCGAACGGTTCCGTTCGAGAACCTGAGCATCCATTACCGGCAACCGATCGTCCTCGAGCACGATGCGCTGTATCGCAAGATCGTCGAGCGCCGGCGCGGCGGCTTCTGCTATGAATTGAATACGCTGTTCGCCTGGCTGCTGCGGGAAATCGGCTTCCGGGTGACGCTGCTGTCGGCCGGCGTGGCGACCGCCGACGGCGGCTTCGGCCCCGAATTCGACCACCTGGCGCTGCGCGTCGATCTCGACCACGCCTACCTGGTCGACGTCGGCTTCGGCGATTCCTTCCAGCAGCCGCTGCGCCTCGACGGCGGCGAGCAAAGGCAAGGCGCCGCGTCTTACCGGATCGACGCGGAGGACGGCACTCACTTTCTCAAGAAAGGCGATGCCCGCGGCGCGGACGCCGCGCTGCAGGCACAGTACCGCTTCACGCTGCAACCGCGCGCGCTCGGCGATTTCGAAGAGATGTGCCGCCATCATCAAACGTCGCCGGCATCCCATTTCACGCAGAAGCGCATCTGTTCGCGCGCCACCGCCGACGGTCGGATCTCGCTCAGCGATCTGCGCCTGATCATCACCCGCGGCGGCGAACGGGAGGAATCGATGCTCGGCTCGGAAGAGGAATTCCGGCAAGCCTTGAAGAATCATTTCGCCATCGATCTATGAGCGACCGATCCTTGAAGACCATCGTCGGGCTCGGCGGCAGCCTGCGCGCCGGCTCCTATTCCCATGCTGCCCTGCGCACCGGCCTGGAAATCGCGGAACGCATGGGCGCACGCATCGAGATGCTGGATCTGCGCGAGCTCGATCTGCCGATGTACGTGCCTGACCAGGAACTCGAAGCCTATCCGGCACGGTCGCACGCCGCGATCGCCCGGCTGGTCGCGGCGTGCCGCGGCGCCGATGCGATGCTGTGGTCCACGCCGACCTACCACGGCGCGATGAGCGGCGCGCTCAAGAACGCAATCGACTACCTGGAATTCCTGGCGCGCGATCCTTCCCCCTATTTCCAGGGCCGCGCGATCGGCTTGGTCTCGATCTCCGATTCCTCGCCGCATGCGGGCATGGCGAATTGCGTCAACGAACTGCGCGCCTGGCTGGCGCCGACGCGCGTCACGCTCGATGCAGAGGATTTTTCGCCCGGTCCGGTGTTGACCAGCGCGTCCGGCGGCCGCCGGCTGACTCGCTTGATCACCGAATTGCTCGATTTCAAATAACGACATCCGCGCCGGTACATCGCCGGGATGGGCGGCGCAACGCCGCGTTCTTTGCAACCGATGCGGAAACCCGCGTAAAATGCTGCCTGTCGCGGGTGTAGCTCAATGGTAGAGCAGAAGCTTCCCAAGCTTACGACGAGGGTTCGATTCCCTTCACCCGCTCCAACGAATCCGCACCGGTTTTTCCGTCGCCCGCATCCGCGGGATGCCTCATTCAGCCAGTTCCGATCATGTCCGAAAACGAGCCCAAGGCGAAGTTTCGCCAAAATAAGTCCGGCAAACCCATGTTTTACGATCCGACCGATCGCCGCATTCGCAGTTTCGTGACCCGCGCCGGCCGGCTGTCGACCGGGCAGGCGAAAGCGCTGGAAACCCTGGGGCCGCGCTTCTGCGTTCCCTATGCGAAGGAAACGCTCGATTTCAGCGCTGCCTTCGGGCGCAACGCGCCGACCATCCTCGAGATCGGGTTCGGCATGGGAGAGACGACGGCGACGATCGCGGCCGGCATGCCGGAAAAGAATTTCCTCGGCGTGGAAGTGCATACGCCGGGCGTCGGCAGCCTCTTGAAGCTGATGGGCGAACAAGGCCTCACCAACCTGCGGCTGGTCCAGCACGATGCCTTCGAGGTCGTGACCGACATGATCGCGCCGGATTCGCTGGCCGGGGTGCATGTCTTCTTCCCGGATCCCTGGCACAAGGCGCGCCACAACAAGCGGCGCCTGATCCAATCGCCGTTCGTGGCGCTGCTGGCCTCGCGCATCGCGCCGGGCGGCTACCTGCACTGCGCGACCGATTGGCAGGAATACGCCGAACAGATGCTGGCCGTGCTGGGCGCCGAGCCGACCCTGGAAAACACCGCCGACGGCTATGCGCCGCGCCCCGACTATCGCCCGGTGACGAAATTCGAGAACCGCGGCCTCAAGCTCGGCCACGGCGTGTGGGACGTGGTATTCACGAAGAAATAAGGCCGCTCTAGCAGGCTGTTGAAAAACGTAGCGAGCGGATCGAGATCGAGTCGCGCAGTAGTTTCTCAACAGCCTGCTACAGCATCGCGGCGATCAAGGCCACGATCTCTTCGCCGTAGGTTTCGAGCTTCCTCTCGCCGACGCCGGAGACGTTGCGCAGGTCGTCGAGCGAAGTCGGTTTCGTCTTCGCGATCTCGCGCATCGTCGCATCGTGGAAGATCACGTAGGCCGGCACGTTGTGCTTGCGCGCCGTCTCGACGCGCCACCAGCGCAGCTTTTCGAAGATGACCTGCTCTTGCGACGACAAGTCGGCCTCGACATATCCCTTGGGCTTGGACTGGCGCTTTTGCTTGGCCGGCTTTTGGTATTCGCGCAGCTGCACCTTGCGCTCGCCGCGCAGCACCGGGCGCGCCGCCTCGGTCAGCTTCAGTGAACCGTAGGCTTCGTGATCGACCGTCACGAATCCGAGCGCGATCGCCTGGCGCAACACCGCCCGCCATTCCATGTCGCTGCGATCGGCGCCGATGCCGAAGGTCGACAGCTGGTCGTGCCGCCATTGCTTGATCTTGTCCGTTTCCGCGCCGCGCAAGACTTCGATCACATGCATCGCGCCGAAACGCTGGTCGACGCGGTAGATCGTCGACAGCAGCTTCTGCATCATGACCGTGCCGTCGACCGATAGCGGCGGATTGAGACAGGTATCGCAGTTGCCGCACGGCGTCGCCGGCTGGCCGAAGTATTCGAGCAGGCGCACGCGGCGGCATTGCGAGGTTTCGCACAGTCCGAGCATCGCGTCGAGCTTCATCGACTGGATGCGCTTGAACGCCGGCTCGGCTTCCGATTCGTCGATCATGCGGCGTTGCTGCACCACGTCTTGCAAGCCGTAGGCCATCCAGGCGTCGGCCGGCGCGCCGTCGCGGCCGGCGCGCCCGGTCTCCTGGTAATAACCTTCGATGCTCTTGGGCAGGTCGAGGTGGGCGACGAAACGCACGTCGGGTTTGTCGATGCCCATGCCGAAGGCGATCGTCGCCACCATCACCAGGCCGTCTTCGCGCAGGAAGCGCGACTGGTTGGCGGCGCGCGTGGCCGTATCCATGCCGGCGTGATACGGCAAGGCGGCGATGCCGTGCTCGTTCAGGAACGCGGCCGTTTCCTCGACCTTCTTGCGTGACAGGCAATAGACGATGCCGGTGTCGCCGCCGTGCTCAGCCTCGATGAAATCGATCAGCTGCTTGCGCGCATTGGCCTTTTCGACGATCTGATAGCGGATGTTCGGACGATCGAAGGATGAGACGAATTGCATCGCTTCGTCGAGCTGCAGACGGGAGATGATTTCCTCGCGCGTCTGCTGGTCCGCCGTCGCGGTCAGGGCGATGCGCGGCACCTGCGGATAGCGCTCGTGCAGGATCGACAGCTTGATGTATTCGGGCCGGAAATCGTGCCCCCATTGCGACACGCAATGCGCCTCGTCGATCGCGAACAGCGCGATGTTCGAGGCGTCGAGCAAATCCAGGCAGCGCGGCGTCATCAGGCGCTCCGGCGCGATGTAGACGAGGTCGAGTTCGCCGTTGCGGACGCGGCGCTCGGTGCGCATGGTTTCGTCGAAGCTTTGGGTCGAGTTGAGGAAGGCGGCGCGCACGCCGACCTCGGCCAGCGCATCCACCTGGTCCTGCATCAGCGCGATCAACGGCGACACCACGACGCCGACGCCGTGGCGCAGCAGCGCCGGAATCTGGTAGCACAGCGACTTGCCGCCGCCGGTCGGCATCAGGACCAGCGCGTCGCCGCCGGCGGCGACATGATGGACGATATCGGCCTGCTGGCCGCGGAACGAGGGATAGCCGAAGACGGTCTGCAGGATGTGCAGTGCCGGATCGGCGTTCGCGGCGGCGGAAGCGGTATTGAAAATCACGGACATCGTTGCGTCTTCAGCCGGCCCAGGCGACGAGCTGGAAATACGAGGTTGCAAGAACGATCAAGCCGAAAGCGATACGGTACCAGGCGAAGGCGCTGAAGTCGTGCGTGCTGATGTAGCGCAGCAGCCAGCGCACGCACAGGAAAGCGGACACGAAGGCCGCGGCCATGCCGATGCCGAATACCGGGATGTCGGCCGCCGACAGCAATGCGCGCTCCTTGTACAGCGAATAGACCGTCGCCGACAGCAGCGTCGGGATCGCCAGGAAAAAGGAAAACTCGGTCGCCGCCTTGCGCGACAACCCGAACAGCATGCCGCCGATGATCGTCGCGCCGGAGCGGCTGGTACCGGGCACCAGCGCGAACGCCTGTGCCAGACCGACCTTCAGCGCATCGAGCGCCGTCATGTCGTCGACCGAATCCACGCGTGCCACCGCCGGATTGCTCTTGTGGCGGCGTTCGACGAACAGGATGATCAAGCCGCCGCCGATGAAGGCGAGCGCGACCGGCACCGGCGCGAACAATACCTGCTTGATGCTCTTGCCGAACACGAAGCCGAGAGCAGCGGCGGGAGCGAACGCGATGAGCAGATTGATGATGAAGCGCGCGGCCTTCGGATCGCGGAACAGGCCCGACAACACCGCCAGGATCTTCGCCCGGAATTCCCAGCACACGGCCAGGATCGCGCCGGTCTGGATCACGATCTCGAACACCTTGACCTTTTCGCCGGTGAAGTTCAACAAACTGCCCGCCAGAATCAAATGGCCGGTCGAGGAAATCGGCAAGAACTCAGTCAAGCCTTCGACGATGCCCATGACGAGCGCCTTGGCTGCAAGAACAAGATCCATGTGCAGAAAAACAATGCGGATGGGAGTCAATAAAAACCCCGCCGGGCCGGCGGGGCGGAAGTCTGGGATTGCTGCTGCGAAATATCGTGCGAGCGAGCCGTGTTGGACTGTTGCGCCCGCTATCTGACAGGCTCGAAGGTTACCACGAGTCCGTTTGCCTTGGCGACGATTTGGGTCGGAATGAAGCGGCTCCCGCCGTAGCGAAAATCGTCCGGACCGAAGGTATGGAGCGGCGTATCCTTCAGCAATTGTTCGGCCAGCAAGCCGCCGACCTTCGCGATGTGACGGTTATAGGCGGGATCGATGCCGTCGAAGGCGGCATTTTCCACGCGCGGCTCGGCCAGCATGATGGCGTTGCGGCCGGGATCGTAGCGCAAGCTGCCGGAGAGAGCGAAACGGCCCTTCCACGCTTGGCTCAGAAACGGCGGCGCCGCCGTCGCATCGAGCGCGATCAAGACGCGGTTGGTGCCCGGTTGGAGCGACAACCGTGGATTGGCGACCTTGATATCGAGCAGGTCGAGATAGCGGTTATTGAATGGAAGTTTGCGATTCAGGGCTTCCTGCAGGCGATACAAGGGAAGGTCGACTTCGCGCGGTCCCATCATGCCCGCGCAGGCGGCGAGGAACAGTCCGATTCCCGCGAAAAGCAATACGCCGGCTGTTTTTCGGCAGAGCAGCGCTATTCTGTCGGGAAGCGGAATCATACGGAGGTCAGGTAATCCAGGCGCGCGAGGTAAGTCAAGGCATACTCGCGGGTTTGACCGCACATCTCGTCCGATGGTTTTAGGCTGCCACAGACGCCCGGCCGTTCGGGACGCCCGAAAATCCGGCAACGGTTGTCCTCGTCGAGCTGGATGCAGCGCACACCGGCCGGCTTGCCGTTGGGCATGCCGGGAATCGGCGAAGAAATCGACGGGGCGATGCAACAAGCTCCGCAGCCCGCCCTGCATGTCGTTTGAATCATGAATCCGCCGCGGATCGCACTCTCATGGAGACAATTTTGATCATGTTTACAAATACTTACCGGCACTTCCGCCTTGACGCCGCAGCAATTGCCGCTTATATTACTGACTCATCAGTTAGTTATTGTGTTTTGCCATGACTTTGTGCCCTGTCAAAGCCAAGCTGCCGCGCTGGACGCGCCGCAAGGAGGCTCGTCCGCAGGAATTGCTTGCCGCCGCGCTCGACCTGTTCGTCGAACGCGGTTATGCCGCCACGCGCCTGGACGACGTTGCCGCGCGGGCGGGGGTATCGAAAGGCACCCTCTATCTCTATTTCGCGAACAAGGAAGAGCTGTTCAAGGCGGTCGTCCGGGAAAACATGGTGCCGGCCCTCGATCAAGCCGAAAACATCATCGCACATTATCAGGGATCGGCCGCCGATCTGCTCCGCGACATCTTGAAAGGCTGGTGGGAGCGGGTCGGAAATACGCAATTGTCCGGCCTGCCCAAGCTGATCATGGCGGAATCCAGCAATTTCCCGGAAGTGGCGGCATTCTATTATGAAGAAGTGATCTCGCGCGCCAACAGCATGGTCATCAGCGTGCTGCAACGCGGGATCGACAGCGGCGAGTTCCGTCCGATGGATACGGCGCAGATGATGAATGTCGTGATCGCGCCGATGCTCATGCTGATGATGTGGAAGCATTCGTTCACGGCGTGCCGGCCCGAGCCGATCGACGCCGAGAAGTATTTGCAGTGCTATTCCGACCTGCTGCTGAACGGCATGCTAAAGCGCGCGGAGTGAGTGCCCCGGCGACGTCCACCCTGTTTTTTTGCGCATTCATGCCGCGAATTCGGCAAGTCGTCGCATCGTGTCCGCAGCAGCCAGGACTTGCAGGTAACATGGCGCGGCTGAACGAGGTGCCGGCAGATTGGTGCAGGAGAAGGAATCGGACGCCGAATCAACGATAAAATGTCGGTTTTTTGCCATCGAGTCTTAGCCATGAATATCGAAAAAGCCCGCTTCAACATGATCGAGCAGCAGATTCGCCCGTGGGACGTGCTGGATCTGGACGTGCTCAACCTGCTGATGGTCGTCAAGCGCGAAGCCTTCGTGCCGGCCGCCTACAAGAGCCTGGCCTTCATGGATACCGAGATTCCCCTGCCCTGCGGCCAGAACATGCTGGCGCCGAAACTCGAGGCGCGCATCCTGCAGGACGCCGCTATCAAGAAGCATGAGAACGTGCTCGAGATCGGCGCCGGCTCCGGCTACATGGCCGCGCTGCTCGCCTACAAGGCGCGCCACGTGACCACGGTCGAGATCGAACCCGAATTGAAAGCGCTGGCCGAGAAGAACCTGGCCGACTACGGCATCGACAACGTCAGCGTCGCGCTCGGCGACGGCGCCCAGGGCTGGAGCGTATCCGGCGCCAATGGCTCCCCCTACGACGTGATCATCGTTTCCGGCTCGCTGCCGGTGCTGCCGCAGGCCTTCCTGCAGCAGGTCAAGGTCGGCGGGCGCATCGTCGCCATCGTCGGCGAAGCGCCGGTCATGAGCGCGGAACTGATCACGCGCACCTCTGAAGTCGCCTACAACACGGTCAAGCTGTTCGAGACCTGCGTCAAGCCCCTGCGCAATGCGCAGACGCCGTCGCATTTTAAATTTTGATTGGGGACCGAGTTTAGTCAACCGATCATTACTGGAATGATGCACATCACCGCCCCCGAACTGGCCTCCTGGATCGCCGACGACTCGCGCGCCAAGCCTGTCCTGCTGGACGTGCGCGAACCGTGGGAATTCGAGATCTGCCACATCGACGGCGCGGTGGCGATGCCGATGGATACGGTGCCCGCGCGCTATGCCGAATTGGATGAAACGGCGGCCATCGTCTGCATCTGCCATCACGGAGTGCGCAGCGCGCAAGTGGCGGCCTTCCTCGATGATCGCGGCTTTTCCGAGGTAGCCAACCTGGCCGGCGGCGTCCACGCCTGGGCGCTGCAGGTCGACAGTAGGATGCCGACTTACTGATCCGATTCCACTCCCGTCAATTCAAACAACTCCATCGGAGAAATCAATGCGCAAGTCACTCATTGCCACGTTCGTTGCCAGCACCTTCCTCTCGCTGAACGCGCACGCGGTCGATCTGCTGCAGGTGTACAAGGAAGCGCTCGCCAACGACGCGCAATTCGCCAGCGCGCGCGCCGCGCTGGCGGCCGGCCAGGAAAAGGAAACGCAAGGGCGCGCCGGCCTGTTGCCGACCATCGGCGCCTCCGGCGGTTATTCGCGCGTCGATACCGAGACCACCACCACCATCGGCGGGGTGACCAGCGGCCGCGACTACAGCGGCAACAGCTATACGATCTCGCTCTCGCAGCCGCTGTTCCGCTGGGGCAATTGGCAGCAGTACCAGCAGGGCAAACTGGCGACGGCTGCGGCCGAAGCGCAATTCGCGCAAGCCCAGCAGGATTTGATCATTCGCGTCTCGCAAGCCTATTTCGACGTGCTGGCGGCGCAGGATGCCTTGGCGACCGTGCAGGCGCAGAAGGCGGCGATCACCGAACAGCTCGCCGCCGCCAAGCGCAACTTCGAAGTCGGCACCTCGACCATCACCGATACCCATGAAGCGCAGGCCCGCTACGATCTGTCCGTGGCCCAGGAGCTCGCCGCGCAGAACGACCTCGCGATCAAGCGCACGGCGCTGCAGCAGATCATCGGCAAGCCGCCCGCGGACCTGGCCGCGCTGAAGCCGGGCGTGAAATTGAGCGCACCGGAACCGGCGCAAGTGGACAAGTGGGTGCAAAGCGCGGAACAACAGAACTACGGCGTCGTCGGCCAGCAATTGGCGCTCGAGATCGCGCAGCGCGAAATCAGCCGCAATCGCGCGAACCACATGCCGACGGTCGATGCGTTCGCTGAACGCAAGCACACTTACGGTCCGTCCACGACCGGCCCCGGCACCGCCAGAACGAACACCAACACCATCGGCGTGTCATGGTCGATTCCGCTGTTCTCCGGCTTCGCGGTGACGAGCAAGGTGCGCGAGTCGATCGCCCTGGAAGACAAGGCGCGATCCGACCTGGAAAACACGCGCCGCATGGCTGCGCAAGGCGCCCGCCAGGCCTTCCTCGGCGTCAATAGCGGCCTGGCTCAGGTGAAGGCCCTGGAGGCGGCCGAGATTTCGAGCCAATCCGCGCTCGATTCGAACAAGCTGGGCTACCAGGTCGGCGTGCGCATCAACATCGACGTGCTGAATGCGCAGCAGCAGCTGTACTCGACCCGTCGCGACCTGTCGAAGGCGCGTTACGACACGATCATGAACAGCCTGCGCTTGAAATCGGCTGCCGGCAGCCTGAAGGAAGAGGACCTGGTTCGGGTCAATGCCTTACTGGCCCCCTGATCCGCCCGCGCCGTCGGGCGCATCCGCCCTGCCGAGCAGAGTGAAATCGGCGTCCCGCAAGGCGGTCAGGATCATGTCGCCGTCGGGCGCCACCCGGAACTCCCCGTAACGGGCATGCTGATACCGGTCGGCATGCCCCTCCTGGAAGAAGAAGGCATTGGTCGCGAATTTCGGCTGGCGGTCGCGGATGCGATAGCGCAGCAGCACTTCGCCGGCGGCGAGCGGCACGGCGGCGTCGGCGAAGCGGGCGAAGCTCGCCACGCCCCGGCCATCCACTTTCGCGACGATGTGGCCATCCTTCGCGGCGCCGAGCCGATCGCGCCCGAACGCCTCGTTCGCGATCCGGAAGCGCAAGGCCATGTAATCGCCCTGCATCAATGAGCGCGGATCGACGGGAGCCAGTTCCAGCAACACCACGCGCCCCTCCGCCAGCAGCCGCTCGCGGCCATGGATGTTGAGATTGACGGCCGCCAAGGCCGCCAGCGTCGCCAGCACCGCGACCAGCTTATGCATTTGTTCCCTCCGCGCCGTTCGCGCCGAACCATTTTCGCATCGCCGCCCGCGCGACTAGCAGCGCAAAGCCGGTCGCCGCCAATACCGCCGATTTGACCAACAAGGTGGTCTGCATTTGATAGTAATAGTGCGACAGAAAGCCGCCCAGCGCGCATAGGCCAAGCCCGATCAACAAGCGATTGCCGCGGGCGAAGCCGAGCAACAGGATCAGCGCCGCCGAGGCGATGCCGGGCGCCGCGGACGAGACTGCGGCCAGCAGCAGCGCCGCCGCGATAGCCGACATCCCCGCCCTGCCCGATGGCGAAACCCTCTGATCCGCGAGCAGGCGCCATACCGTCCAGGACAAGACCGCGCCGATCAATACCGCGTTGACGGCGGCGGCATGCGCGGCCAGCCAGCTCGCGGAAGCGGCCGCGCGCGGCATGGCGTGAGAATCGAACAACGACCAGGCATCGATCTGGAGCAAAGCGAGTGCCGCGCCGTAGCCGAGCGGGCGCCAGACTTCGGGATTATCGGCCCAGCGCGCTTCGCTAGACCAGATCGCGGCGCAAGCGGCGGCCGCCATTGCCGGCGCGACGCCGTAGATTCCCAGCTGCGCCAACCCGAACCACAACGCGGCCAGCGCCGCCCATGCGCTGATGAGCCGATGGATGAAATTCGGCATCAGTCCGGCTAGCAGCGCTTCGATAGCGCAAATGATCAGGTAAGCCGGCGCCTTGTCGAGGTCCAGGGCCTTGAACACGCCCGTCGCGATCATCGCCTGCCCGGCCAGGCTCACGGCCAGGCCGAACTGGGTCGCGAAATCGCGCTCCGGAGCCGTCCGAAACACGGCATAGGCGCCGCCGCAGCACAAGGCGCCCAGCACGAACGACGCGGCCGCGCTTTTCATGACGAACGCGAACGCGGCGCCCACGAAGCCGAGCAGGAACAAGGCGCCGATCCAGCCGGCGACGCCGAGCATCACGCGCACGAACCACGGCGCACGCGGCGCCGGCGTTGGCAGCAGATCGCCCTCCACCAGGGAGTGCCGGAGCAAGCGCTGCCATGCCTCTTGCCGTGAAATATCCGTCATGTCCGATCCTCCGCGGCGACAGCCTTCAACCAGATGCCGCCGGCCGCCGACAAGCCGATCACGATCAGCCCGATCAGCAGATACGCTCCCGCCGCTTCATGGCGCAGCCATTGTTTCGACAGCCATACGGCCGCAACGATGATCGCGCTCAGTACGCCGCCGGCCAGCACGAACAGATCGCGCGTCCGGTAACGATAGAACAGATAGGCTCCCGCCATCCATGCCATGTAAGCCGCCGCGGCCGCGGCCCGCGAGAATCCGGCATCGACGATGGCCCATACCGCCAGCGCGGTCGCCTGGCCGCCGCTGGCGACCGCCAGAACGCGCGCCGCCCAGCGTTCCCGCAGCCAGGGCACGCCGCTCCGGGACGCCGCCTCCCAGACGCACAAGGCGGCGGTATCGAGCGCGAACAAGGCCCACAGCATTCTTTCGGGATCGAAGATCCAGCCGAACAGCATGCCGAAGGTCTGGAAGTACAGCACCAGGGCGAGGTTGAGCAAGGCCAGCCAGAACAGCCACAAGGCGGCGAAGCGGCCGGCCGCGGCAAGCGGCAACACGACCGCCGCCCAGGCGGCGAACAATTCGAAGGTATCCGCGCCGGTCTGGTAGATCTGCCCGACCAGGGCCAGCAAGGCTCCCAGCAACAAGGCGATCGCCAACAGCAGCGCCTTGCCGGCGACCCGGTCCACGCCGATCCGCCAGCACAGCGCCAGGCCGGCAAGGATGGCGAGCTCGACCAGGCCGAACTTGGCGAAGCGCCCCATTTCTTGCCAGTTGTAAGCCAGGAAGAAAATCGCCGCCGCACCGAGCAAGAGCGCGCCCGCCCACAGGCACAAACGATCGAGAAAGCGCAGCCAATCGGCCGGCCCGGGCGTGATGCCGGCTAGCCGCAAGGCGGCGGGCAGATCGTCGCGGCGCAAGCGCCCCTGCTGCAGCCAGTCGAGGATGTCGTCGGCGGTGATGCGGTCGCGGCTTGCGTCCATGCGAAGCGCCCTTTCCTTAGCGAGTCGGAGGCGGAATGCCGAGCATGCCAAACAATGGCCGGCTTGACAATCGCGGCAGTCAGCGCGGCGCGCCGGGCAGGCACGAAGGGATCAGGCGATCAAGCGGCCGGCGGCATGCCGGTCGTGGAGGAAATTGGTCATCTGGCTGGCGGGCATCGGTTTTGCGAAGTAGAAACCCTGCATGATGTCGCAATCGACGCCGCGCAAAAATTGCAGCTGCTGCTCGGTTTCCACGCCTTCGGCCACCACCGACAGGCCGAGGCTGTGCGCCATGGCAATGATGGCCGTCGTGATGGCCTCGTCGTCGCCGTCGCCCGGGATATCGCGCACGAAGGTGCGGTCGATCTTGACCTGGTCGATGGGGAACCGCTTCAGGTAAGCCATCGAGGAATAGCCGGTGCCGAAATCGTCGATCGACAATCGTATGCCTTCGGTCTGCAGCCGGTTCAGGAGCGCGACATTGTCGTGCACGTTTTCCATCAGCACCGACTCCGTGATCTCCAGCTCGAGCTGCCGGGGCGACAGGCCGGCCTCGCGCAGAGCCGCGAGGATGTCGGAGATCAGTCCGCTGTCCTTGGTCTGGCGCGCCGACAGGTTGACCGACACATTGACGGCGCCAAGCCCCATTCTTTGCCACTCGGCCGCCTGGCGGCACGCGGTATGCAGCACCCAGCGCCCGATCGGCACGATCAGGCCGCTCTCTTCCGCGACCGGGATGAAATCGGCCGGGCTGATCAACCCCGTGTCCGGAAGATGCCAGCGCAGCAGGGCTTCCGCGCCGATGATCTGCCCGGTGCGCAAATTGAGCTGGGGCTGGTAGTGCAGCACCAGTTCGTTGCGGTCGATCGCCTTGCGCAGGTTGGTTTCCATCGACAGGCGGTGCTGCGCGCGCTGGTTCATGTCGGGCGTGAACTTGGCGTAGGCGTTCTTGCCCTTGTTCTTGGCGTGGTACATCGCGGTGTCGGCGTTGCGCGTCAGCGTCTGCAGGTCGCCGGCGTCGTGCGGATAGAGACTCACGCCGACGCTCGCCGTCACGTAGATCTCATGCGTATCGAGCATGAAGGGCGTCCCCAGGGCGCTCAGGATCTTGCCGGCCACGCCGTCGCTTTCGGTGGCGATGCCGTTCGACTCGACGATGACGGCGAACTCGTCGCCCCCGATGCGGCAGACGACGTCGGCGCTGCGCAAGGTGTCGTTGAGGCGCTGCGAGACCTGTTGCAGCAGCTTGTCGCCGCAATGGTGGCCGAGCGTATCGTTGACGACCTTGAAGTTGTCGAGATCGAGCAGCAGCAACCCGACCGCCCCGCCGAACTGGTCCACCTTCGACAGCGAGAACGCGAGCCGGCTGTTGAACGCATGCCGGTTCGGCAGCTTGGTGACCGGATCGATATGCGCCAGGTAATCGAGATGCGCTTCGGCGCTCTTGATCGCGCGTCGCATGCGCTCCGCCAGCAGATAGGCGATCGCGAGCGAGCCGACCGCCACCAGCAGGATCAGCCCGGCATAGCCGGTCAGGCGCGCATACAGCTGGTCGAGGCGCGCCCGGATGGCGACATAGCCGATCACCCGGCCGTCGAGTACGATGCGCTGCGCGATCTGCAGCTGATTAAAGCTGAACCGGTGGCCGGCGTTGAGCAAGGCGTCGGAAGGCGCTTCGATCGGTTCGCCGCCGTCCCGCCGGTAGGTCGCCAGCAAGGCGCGTCCGGTGGTGAACGTTCCCGCCGCCTCGATGTTGGGAGAGCCGGCCAGCGCGGACAAGGTTTCCTCGCTGGCGCGCAAGTCGTTGAAAACGATCGCCGCGGCGCTGTTGTCGCCGACGATGCGCGCCTGCACGCCGATATCCTCGACCAGCGCATCGCGCAGCGAGAAGAACTGGTAGAACAGCAATGCCAGGCTGGCCACCAGCAACGCGGCGCCGGCCGTCATCAAATTGATGATGGCGACCCGGTAACCGATGCGGGTGGTCTGCGGCAAATGGTGGTCGTTCATGGCGTGGTCCGTGCGAGACGCAGCAATTTCGAGCTCAGCGTGAGCCGCGCCTCGCGGGCGGCGTTGACGTCGATATCGAATGAGATCCGGTTGTTTTCAAGATGTAGCGTTACGATCGCGCCGCGGCGGCCGATCTCGGCGTCGTCGGCCACGGTCAGCACGCTCGCCCCGGCCAAGTCCTTCCTGAGGTGCACCCAACGTTCGCGGTCGACGCTGTCGAGCACCAGCACATGGCATTGGCGCACGGCATCGGCGGCGTCCGTCCAGGCGCGGATCTGCATGCGTCTCCCCTTGATGGCCTTGTCGTTGAATTCGTTGAGCGCCGGACGCAAGGCGCTTTCCGCGTTGACGCACACGTTGAGCGGCGCGCCGTCGTTCAGACTGGCCTGCGGCCAATCGGTGAACAAAGCGAAGTTGTACACGAACGCGGCTTTCACCTTGTATTCGGGAAGAGCCGACATAGGCGCTGCCGCCGGCTGGGCCTCGCACGGCAATCCCGTCGCCACGGCCAGCGCCAGGGCGGAACGGGAGAAGAATCGATGTGCCGTGCCGATATTCATGCCGTACCCTAAAAGCGGTATATCAGCTTCACGCGGAAGCTGCGCCCGTCCTGCCGGATCGCATCCTGGAGCAGTTCTTCGCCGCCCGGATCGGCGTAGCGGCGATCGAACAGGTTGTAGATTCCGAACGAAGCGTCCAGCCGGTCGGCCACGTTCGCCAGAAAGACCGACCAGTTGGCGATGCAATAGGCGTCGACCGTACCGGCCAACGTGTTGCGGCGCCCGACGTATTGCGCTTCCAGGCCGGTCATCCAACCGGGCCGGAACAAGGGCGCCGCCAGGTTGAATTTCCCCAGGCGGCGCGGCGCGTTCGCCAGCAACGTCCCGCTGGCGTCGTCGGTCGCGCGCTGGAGCGAATAGCTGGCGCGCAGCTTGACGCCGGATTGCCACAGGCGTTCGTACTCGACCTCGACGCCGCGCGCGATCGCCCGGCTCAGATTGCGGTAGATCAGCAGGTCGTCCGCCGGATCGAGCTCCTGGCTGATCAAGTCGGAGACGGTATTGTGAAAGGCGGATGCGGTCAGCCGGCTCTCGGCCGAGAAATGATGCTCCACCACGAGTTCGCGCGTTCGGATGCGTTCGGGGCGCAGCGCCGGATTCGGTTTCTGCCCGCCTTCGCCCGGCACCTGGTAATACTGCTCGTAGGCGTTCGGTGCACGGAACGCGCTGCCGTACAACGCCTTGATGCTGGTTCCCCGCGCCGGCTTGTAGATCAGCGCGAGGCGCGGATTCCACACGCCGCCGGCGGCCGAGTTCCGGTCATGCCGCAGGCCGGCGTTGAGCAGGATGTCGTCGCGCAGCGCGAACTCGTCCTGCAGATAGATGCCGGCCCGGCTGCCCTGGCGGCGATCGTCCAGGATCGCCCGGATATTCGTGCCGTCGGTATCGAAATTATGCTGATCGCGCCGCTCGTCGCGCTGCAGTTCCACGCCGGCGACGAGCTTGTGCCGATCGAAACGGGTGCTGACCCATTTGATTTCGCCGCCCCACCACAAGGCGCGGCTGCCGTCGCGATTGACGACAGCCGATTGCGCGTCATAGACGTAATCGCCGCGATAATCGTAGCGACCGACATAGAGGCGCGCATTCCATTCGGTGTCGTGATCGCTGCTGTGACGATAGCCGAAGTCGGCGAAGGACTGCGTGTCGAGCGTGAAGGAACGCGGATCGTTGAATGCCTGACTGTAGGCCGCGGTCGGAATGCCTTTCTTTCTTTCCGCATGCGCGAACGTCAGGCGGTACGGTCCGTGGGAAAACTTCGCGAGCAGGCCGTGGCCGCGATCGTAATCGAGGCCTTGCGCGAAGCCGTTGTTGGTGGCCGGGAAATCGTACTCGGGAAAATACAAATCCTGCCCCCGTGCATCGAACCCGCTCGCCGACAACAGGAAGTCCGTGCCGGCGGCGCTGCGCCAGCCGTAGGTCAGGCGGCCCTTCGCCGCGCCATGGCTGGCGGCTTCCGCCGCGACCCGCCCGCCATTCACGTCGCCGCCGTTCCTCGTGATCACATTGACCACGCCGAAAAACGCATTCGAGCCGTAGATCGACGACCCCGGGCCGGGGACGAATTCGACGCGATCGATCAGATCGACGTCGAGAATGAACTCGCTGCCGACGGTTCCCTGGTCGTAGACCGAATCGTTGGTGCGATAGCCGTCCACCAGCAGGAGAAAACGCGAATTGTAGTCGCCCGGCCGCAGGAAACCGCGCGCTCCGAGATAGGTATAGTTGCGATCGTAGCTGGCATGCAAGCCGCGCATGCTGCGCAGGATATCGCCCAGCGTGCGCCAGCCGAAAGCCTTGATGTCGGTCGCCGTGACGACCGAGACGGCCGACGGTGCATCGCTGACCTTCTGCGTGAATTTCGAAGCGGTGGAGACTTCCAGCGTCAACAGCTGCTCGATCGGCAGGCGCGACAGGTCGACCTCTTCGGTTTCCGATGCCGCCTGCGCCGCCCCCTGCGCCAGGATCAGGGCGGCCAGGGTGGCGAGGGTTCGGCGTGCGACAGCGCATGCGGCCGATGGTACGGCTCGACTTGCCGCAAGCCATGCCGGCAGTCGGGTGAACACCGGATTCCCCGACATGTTGAAAGCCCCCTTCATTGTTGTCATACGGATCGGCGACAGGCCGACTCCTCCGTTTTCTGCCCTGGCCGCAAGCGCGTCGCATTAAGAGAAAGCCAACTTGGCGGCACGGCTTGTTTGATTCCTATTGCGCAATTGTCCGCCCTTTATTTCCTCGGCACAACAGATAGGTGCGATCTCGCAACACCTTCGTTGCCATCCATGCCGCGCGCCGCCGTTCCGGCAGGCACCCGGATGCCGCATCCATGCGCGCGAAAGGCAGAGTATCCCGAATATATTTACAATAAGACCCACCCTCATCGTGCCCAGATCCATATCCACGAATTCAAGCGGGCGCGCTTTCGTTCACGTCATTCGAGAGACTTTATGAACCACGCCCTCCGATCCCTGCGCATTGCCGCCACCTTGCTGCTCCTGTCCGCCGTCGCCGCTTGCGGCGACAGGCCGGCGAATGCGCAGGCGCCCGGCGGCGCCGCGCCGCCGCCGGAAGTGTCGGTCATGACGGTCGCCCCGGCCGCCGTCACGCTGAGCGCCGATTTGCCGGGCCGGCTCCAGGCGACGCGCACCGCGCAGGTTCGGGCGCGCGTCGAAGGCATCGTGCAGCAACGCGTGTTCCGCGAAGGCAGCGACGTCAAGGCCGGCGAATTGCTGTTCAAGATCGAGCCGGCGCCGCTGATCGCGAATGTCGAGGCGGCGCAGGCCGAACTGGCCAAGGCCGAGGCCGATGCCGCCCAGGCGCGGGCGAAGGCGGAACGCTTCCAGAAACTGGGCGAGCAAGGCATCGTGAGCAAGCAGGACCAGGAAGAGACGGCCGCGCGCGCGCGGCAAACCCAGGCGGAGGTCGCGGCCGCCAAGGCTGCGTTGACCAAGGCGAAACTGGACCTGAATCATGCGAACGTGACGGCGCCGATCTCCGGCCACGCCGGCCGCGCGCTGGTGACCGAAGGCGCGCTGGTCGGCAAGGGCGAGGCGACGCCGCTGGCCGTCATCGAACAGATCGATCCGATCTACGTGAACTTCGTCCAGTCGAGCGGCGAATTCTCGCGCATCAAGCGCGCCATCGACGCCGGCCGCCTCAAGAGCGGCGCGGCGGCGGTGAAGCTGATGCTCGAAGACGGCTCGGATTATCCGCACGACGGCAAGCTGCTGTTTTCCGATTTGACCGTCGATCCCGCGACCGGCGATGTTTCCCTGCGCGCCGAATTCCCGAACCGGGAACGCCATCTGCTGCCGGGCATGTTCGTGCGCGTGCGCTTCCCGCAAGCCGTGGCCGAAGGCGCGCTCACCATTCCGCAGCGGGCGCTGGTCCGCAATGCGCAGGGCAGCAGCGTCCTGACCGTCGGCGCCGACGGCAAGGTCGCCGCGCTGCCGGTCAAGGTGGGGCAAGCGGTCGGCGACCGGTGGATCGTGACGGAAGGCTTGAAAGGCGGCGAACAGGTGATCGTCGAAGGCCTGCAGAAGGTGAAACCCGGCGCGCCGGCGAAGGCCGTACCGTTCGAGGGCACGCCTAGACCGCCGGCGGCCGGGGCGCAGGCCAGCGCTCCGCAGAAAGGCAAGCCATGATGCCGCGTTTCTTCATCGATCGCCCGGTCTTCGCGTGGGTGATCGCGCTGGTCATCGTCCTGGCCGGCCTGCTCTCGATCCGCCAGCTGCCGATCGCCCAGTATCCGAACATCGCTCCGCCCTCGCTCAACGTTTCCGCCTCCTACCCGGGCGCCTCCGCCAAGACGCTCGAGGAGTCGGTCACCGCCGTCATCGAGCAGGAAATGAACGGCGTCGAAAACCTGTTGTACATGTCGGCGACCAGCGAATCGTCGGGCGGCGCCTCGGTCTCGCTGACCTTCAAGCCGGGCACCAACATCGACCTGGCGTCGGTCGAGGTGCAGAACCGCGTCAAGCGCATCGAGGCGCGCCTGCCCGAGGAAGTGCGGCGCCAGGGCGTGCGCGTGGACAAGGCATCCTTCAACTTCCTGCTGTTCTACTCGCTGGTCTCGACGGACGGCAAGCTCGATTACACCGCGCTCAACAACTACAACGCCACCAGCGTGATCGACCAGATCCGCCGCGTTCCGGGAGTGGGCGACGTCACGCAGTTCGGCCCCGAGTACGCGATGCGGATCTGGCTCGATCCGTCCAAGCTGACGGGCCTCAACCTGACGCCGGGCGACGTGCTCAAGGCGGTCCGCGAGCAGAATGTGCAAGTCGCGGCCGGCGAACTCGGCGCCCTGCCGGCCGTGCCGGGCCAGCAGATCAACGCCACCATCGTCACCTCCAGCCGCCTGTCGACGCCCGAGCAATTCGGCGACATCCTGCTGCGCGTGAATCCCGGCGGCGCGGCGGTGCGCCTGAAGGACGTGGCGCGCGTCGAACTGGCGCGCAGCGATTACTCGGTGACCGGGCGCGTCAACGGCAAGGACGTGTCGTCGGCCGGCATCCGGCTCTCCGCCACAGGCAACGCGCTGGCGATGGCGCAGGCGGTGCGCGCGCGGCTGGACGAACTGTCGCGCCATTTCCCGCCCGGCGTGACCTACGAGATACCCTACGACGCCTCGAAATTCGTCAAGCTGTCGATCGAGGAAGTGGTCAAGACGCTGTTGATCGCGGTGGTGCTGGTGTTCCTCGTGATGTACCTGTTCCTGCAGAATTTCCGGGCCACGCTGATACCGACGATGGTGGTGCCGATCGCCTTGCTCGGCACTTTCGCGGTGATGCTCTATTTCGATTTCTCGATCAATGTGCTGACCTTGTTCGGCATGGTGCTCGCGATCGGCATCCTGGTCGACGACGCCATCGTCGTGATCGAGAACGTCGAGCGCATCATGAGCGAGGAAGGCCTGCCGCCGCGCGAGGCGACCAGGAAGGCCATGGGCCAGATCACCAACGCGATCGTGGGCATCACGCTGGTGCTGGTGGCCGTATTCATTCCGATGGCCTTCTTCGGCGGCTCGGTCGGCAACATCTACCGCCAGTTCTCGATCGCGCTGGTGGCGTCGATGCTGTTGTCGGCCTTCCTGGCGCTGTCGCTCACGCCGGCCTTGTGCGCCACCATGCTCAAGCCGGTGCCGGCCGGGCATCATCTCGAAAAGCGCGGTTTCTTCGGCTGGTTCAACCGCTGGTTCAAGCGCGGCTCCGAACGCTATCAAGGCGTGGTGGCGCGCGTGATCTCCGCCGCCGGCCGCGCCATGCTGATCTACGGCCTGATCCTCGGCCTGGTGGCGTGGCTGTTCGTGCGCCTCCCGACCTCCTTCCTGCCCGACGAGGACCAGGGCTATCTGCTGACGATGGTGCAATTGCCGACCGGCGCGACCGCCGAGCGCACGCGCGAAGTGCTGCGCCAGATGGACGAGCATTTCCTGCGAGACCCGGCGGTCGACAAGATCGTGACCGTGGCCGGATTTTCCTTCTTCGGCCGCGGCCAGAACGGCGGCTTGGCGTTCATCGCGCTCAAGGATTGGTCGGAGCGCAAGAGCCCCGACCTGCAGCCGAAAGCCGTCATCGGCCGCGCCTTCGGCGCCTTCGCCCGCATCAAGGATGCGATCATCTTCACCCTCAATCCGCCGGCGATCCGCGAGCTCGGCACTTCGTCCGGTTTCGACATGCGCCTGCAGGACCGGGCCGGACTGGGACGCGACAAGCTGCTCGAGGCGCGCAACATGCTGCTCGGCATGGCATCGAAGAGCGCGGTCGTGACCGGGGTGCGGCCCGAAGGCATGGAAGACACGGCGCAGCTGGAGGTCGAGATCGACCGCAACAAGGCGCGCGCACTGGGCGTGGCGATCGGCGACATCCACGAGACGCTCTCGATCGCATTCGGCTCCGCCTACGCCAACGACTTCGTGCGCGCCGGCCGCGTGCAGCGCGTGCTGGTGCAGGCCGACGCGCCGGCGCGCATGCTGCCGGAGCATATCGGCCAGCTGCGCGTGCGCAATGCGCAGGGCGGCATGGTGCCGTTGTCGGCCTTCACCAATTCGCGCTGGATCATGGGCTCGCCGCGCCTGGAACGCTACAACGGCTTTCCTTCCGTGAAGATCGCCGGCAGCGCGGCGCCCGGCAAGAGCACCGGCGAAGCGATGGCGGAAATGGCGGCCTTGGTCGCCAAGCTGCCGCCCGGCATCGGTTACGAATGGTCCGGCCTGTCGTACGAGGAGCGGCTGTCCGGCGCGCAGGCGCCGATGCTGTATGCCCTGTCGATCCTGGTCGTGTTCCTGTGCCTGGCCGCACTCTATGAAAGCTGGTCGATTCCGCTCGCGGTCATCCTGGTGGTGCCGCTCGGCGTGTTCGGCTCTATCCTGGCGGCCAATCTGCGCGGCTTGCCGAACGACGTTTTCTTCAAGGTCGGCCTGATCGCGATCATCGGCCTGTCCGCGAAGAACGCGATCCTGATCATCGAGTTCGCGAAGGATCTGCAGGCGCAAGGCAGGAGCGTGCGCGAGGCGGTGCTGGAAGCGGTGCACCTGCGCTTCCGTCCGATCCTGATGACCTCGCTCGCCTTCATCCTCGGCGTGCTGCCGCTGGCGATCGCGGTCGGCGCCGGCGCCGGCAGCCAGCGCGCGATCGGCACCGGCGTGATGGGCGGCATGCTGTCGGCGACGGTGCTCGCGATCTTCCTGGTGCCGGTGTTCTTCGTCGTGGTGCGCTCGTTCTTCCAGGGCAGCGAACGGCAGCGCCAGATGTATGCGTCGCATCTGGAAACCGGTGGAGGAAACGGAAATGCGTGAAACCGCCGCGCTTGAAATCGAGATCACCGGCGAGAAGAAGCCGGAACTGGTCAACGCGCTGATCGACGGCGTGCGCGCCTACAACAACGCGGTCGCCGGCGAGACGCAATCGCAGCCGCTGTCGGCCTTCGCCTGGGAGAACGGCGAACTGATCGGCGGCGTGTCGGGACGCACCATCTACGGCCATTTCCTGATCGAAGTGGTCTGGGTCCACGAGAAGAAGCGCCGTACCGGGCTGGGCAGGCGCCTCATGCTGGCGGCGGAGACGGAGGCGAAGAAGCGCGGCTGCGCCGCCGCGCAAGTCGATACGCTGTCGTTCCAGGGCATCGACTTCTATCCGCGTCTCGGCTTCGAGATCGTCGGCAAGATCGCCGGCTTCCCGCCGGGACACGACCGCTATTTCATGCTGAAACGCTACGCGTAGCTCAGCGGATGAAGGGGCGCAGCAGCGCGAACGTGCGCGCGGTCGCGCCGCGATGCCGGCGCGCGAAGGCCAGCGACTTCCCGCCCATTTCCTCGCGTCTCGCCTGGTCGCGCAGCAAGCGGACGGCGTGTTCGAGCATCGTTCCCGCGTCCGGCACCCGCAACGCGGCGCCGGCCGCGATCGCCTCTTCCGTGACGACGCTGAAATTGAAGGTGTGCGGTCCGATCAGCACCGGCTTGCCGACGGCGCATGCTTCGATCAGGTTATGCCCGCCGAGCGGCAGCAGGCTGCCGCCGATGCACACCACGTCGGCGGAGGAGTGATAAGCGAACATTTCGCCCATCGTGTCGCCCAGCAGCACGCGGGTGGCGGACGGCAGATCGTCTTGGCCGAGCGCCGAGCGGCGCGCCACGCTCAGGCCGCGCGCCGCGATCATCGCCGCCACTTCGTCGAAACGCTGCGGGTGACGCGGCACGATCAGCAGCAAGGCATCGCCAATGTCGTGCGCCGCCAAGGCGTCGAGTATCAGCGCCTCCTCGCCTTCGCGCGTGATGGCGCACGACAGCACCGGGCGCTTGCCGATCTGCGCCCGCAGGCGCCGGCCGCGCTCGAGCATTTCCTCGGGCGGCGTCACGTCGAACTTGCTGCTGCCGGTGACATGGACATTGCGCGCGCCGAGCTGCCGGATTCGCTCGGCATCGGCCTCGGTCTGGGCCGCGATGCAATCGATCCGCCGCGCCGCCGGCAGCATCAGCGCCTTGAGCCACATGGCCTTGCGCAGCGATCGTTCCGACAGCCGGGCATTGACCAGGGCGACGTGGACCTGATGGCGCGCGCATTGCGCGATCAGGTTGGGCCAGACCTCGGTTTCCATCAGGATGCAAATGCCGGGCCGGAAATGCCGCAGAAAGCGGCCGACCAGGAACCCGATATCGTAGGGCAGATAGGATTGCCGCACGCGCTCCTGCTTGCCGAACAGCGCGCGGCCGGTCGCCCTTCCGGTCGGCGTCATGTGGGTCAGGAGGATCGCGTGGCGCGGATAGGCTTCCAGCAAGGCATGGATGAGCGGCTCGGCGGCGCGCGTCTCGCCGACCGAGACGGCATGGACCCAGATCGTCGCCTCCGCAGAACCGGTCGCTCTTGCGGCGCCGTAAAAGCCGAAACGCTCCGCGATATGCGCGCGATACCCCGGTTCCTTGCGGCCGCGCCACCACAGGCGCGCGAACACGAGCGGCAAGGCCAGGCACCAGAAGAATGAATAGACGAAGCGCATCAGCGTAGGATGCGGCCGCGCGGGCGCCGGTGAGAAGTGCCGATCCGCCGGCCGGCGGGATCGATGATGAGGATGGATTTCATGGCCGGTATTATGCCGGAACGCTCAAGATATCAATTCGCGCCGAGCAGGCGCGCGATCGTCGCCTCGACCTGGTCCGGAGACGGCGGCGCGCCGGCATCGCCGAGATTGACGATGTTCGACGACCAGTTGCCTTCGGTCTTCCAGCGCGGCGAGTCGCAATACAGTTCGATCGTGGGGCGGTTGTAGGCGGCGGCGATATGCGTCAAGCCGGTATCGACGCCGATCGCCAGCGCCGCGCGCTGGGCTAGCAGCACCGCTTCCATCATCGGCAGCCTCGGCAATACGGCGGCATTCGGCATGCGCGCCGCCAGCTCCTTGGCCGCGGCCAGCTCGTGTTCGCCGCCCCACGGCAGCAGCACGCGCATGCCGCGCGAGGCCAGGAAGCGCCCGACCCGGATCCAATGCTCCGGCGCCCACTGCTTGGAAGCGCGCGCCGTGCCGTGGAAGAACGCGGCATACGGTTCGGCCGGCAGCCAGGCCGGCGCCAGGGCCGGCGCGCTCATGTTGAAATCGGCGGCGCCCTCCACCTCGCATCCGAGGGCGGCGGCGGTCACGATGCGGGCGCGCACGACGGCATGAGTGCGCGCGCCGACCGGCACGCTGATCGTATGGAAGATGCGCGAGATGCCTTCATAACCGGAGCCTTCCGTGCCGTTCGCCAGGCCGATGCGCCGGCCGCCCGGCGCCAGGCGCGCCATGCCCATCACGACGCCGGTCTTCAGCAGGCCCTGGGTGTCGAGCACCAGGTCATAGGCTTCCTCGCGCAAGGCGGCGCGAAAGGCGCGCATCTCGGCGCGCGTAGCAGGCGACAACAGGCTTTTGCGCCACCGCCGCAAGGCGAAGGGAATGATCCGGCGCACGCCGGGATTGAGCCGCACCAGGTCGGCATAGGCCTCCTCGACCACCCAGTCGATGACGGCATCCGGATGGCGGCGCCGGATATCGGCCACCATCGGCATGTTGTGAACCACGTCGCCGAGCGACGAGACGCGGACAATCAGAATCTTCAAACCGGGTCCATTTCAAGAGGCGCGGGTGGAATGCGAGGACGCGCCCCTCGACCTACATCGGCCGCCGATCGCCGCTTCAGAACGGCAAGCGGGCATCCGGCTTCAATGCCAGGATCTCCCGCTTGAATTCGTCCTGGATGCGCGCCAGCGCGGCGGCGGTTTCCCCCTCGAAGCGCATGACGACGACCGGTGTCGTGTTGGACGAACGCGCCAGCCCGAAACCGTCGGGGTATTCCACCCGAAGACCGTCAATGGTAACGATTTCGTCCGCGCCGGGGAAGCGCGCGTTCTGCTGCATCCGTTCGATCAGGGCGAAATTCTCGCCCTCGTTCAAATGCAGATGCAGTTCCGGCGTGCTGCTTGATTGCGGCAAGGCATTCAGGGCCGCGCTCGGATCGGGCAGCCGGCTCAGCAATTCGAGCATGCGGGCGCCGGCATACAGGCCGTCGTCGAAGCCGTACCAGCGGTCCTTGAAGAAGATATGCCCGCTCATCTCGCCGCCGATCGGGGCGCCGGTCTCGCGCATCTTGGCCTTGACCAGCGAATGCCCGGTCTTCCACATCAGCGGCTTGCCGCCGTGCTCGCGGATCCAGGGCGCCAGGTGGCGCGTGCATTTCACGTCGTACAGGATCTCGGCGCCCGGATTGCGCGCCAGGACGTCCTGCGCCAGCAGCATGAGTTGGCGGTCCGGATAGATGATCTGGTCATCCTTGGTGACGAGGCCGAGGCGGTCGCCGTCGCCGTCGAAGGCTAGGCCGAGTTCGGCGTCGGTCTCGCGCAGGCAGCGGATCAGGTCTTGCAGGTTCTCCGGATGCGCCGGGTCGGGATGGTGGTTCGGGAAATTGCCGTCGACTTCGCAAAACAATTCGATGACTTCGCAGCCCAGCGCGCGATACAGGCCGCCGGCATAGGCGCCGGCCACGCCGTTGCCGCAATCGACGGCGATCTTCATCGGCCGCGCCATCTTGACGTCGCCGGCGATGCGCTCGACGTAGGCTTGGCGGACGTCATGGGTACGATAGCTGCCCGTGCCTTGCGCCAGGTCGCCGGTCTCGATCATCCTGTGCAGTTTCTGGATCGTCTCGCCGTGGATCGCCTCGCCGGCCAGCACCATCTTGAACCCGTTGTAATCGGGCGGATTGTGACTGCCGGTCACCATGATACCGGACTGTGTCTCAAGCACATGGGTGGCGAAATACACCATCGGCGTGGCGACGACGCCGATATCGATCACGTCCACGCCGGCCGCTTGCAAGCCGGCGGACAGCGCGGCGGCAAGCTCGGGGCCGGACAAGCGGCCGTCGCGGCCGATCACGGCGGTCTTTTCGCCCTTGGCCAGCATGGCGGTGCCGAAGGCCCGGCCGATCTGCCGCGCGATGCCGGCGTCGAGCGTCTTGCCGATCACGCCGCGGATATCGTAAGCCTTGAAGATGGTTTTCGAGAGAGGGAGCATGGTGTCGAGCATTCAATGAGGAATTCGAAAATCAGCGCCGCTTGGCGAGAATCATCCAGCGCGGCGACTTGAAGCGCACGATGCGCGCATACAGCCAGACGTAGCTGCCGACGAACAGCAGGCAAAACATCATCAGCAGGCCGGTATATTGCCAGAACAGCGACGCCGGGATCACCGCCATCAACGACAGCAGCCAGAGATAGGGAGACGTCAAGGCATTGCGCCGCGTCAGCGCGCGGGCATCCTTGGGGCCCACGGCCCACACCGCGATGCGCCGAAAGATCAGGCTATGCAAGTGGATGCCGTCCGGCATGCCGGGCGACTTTCCACGCAGGAACAACCGGCGATACACCGAGAACAGGGTCTCGAATACCGGGTAGATCAGCAACAGCGCCGCATACCACGTGGATACCTGCGGATTGCGCATCACCAGCAGGACGGCCAGTTCGCCGAGCATGAAGCCGATCAGGTAGGCGCCGCCGTCGCCGAGGAAGATCAGGCCGACCGGATAATTCCAGATCAGGAAGCCGGCCGTGGCGCCGGCCACCATCAGGGCGGCGACCAGCACGAACATGTCGTTGACCTGCAGGGCGACATAGGCGAGCGACAGCAGCATGCAGATCGTCACCACGCTGGCCAGGCCGTTGAAACCGTCGATGATGTTGACGGCATTGGCGACGCCGGCCACGGCGAACATGGTCAACGGCAGCGCGATCAAGAGCGGGCTCAAGTGCCAGACGCCGCCGATCCAGTCGATCCGTTCGATGCGGGCGTCGAGCAGAAAATACCCCATGCCCGCCGCCGCCAGCGTCAGCAGCAGGCGCCGCAGCGGGCTGACGCGCTGCGTGAAATCCTCGACGATGCCGCCGTAGAATGCCACCAGCGCGCACGCCAGCAGCAGCAGCATCGGCATGCCCAGGGCCGGCACGCGGAGATAAGTCCAGAGCGCGGTCACGGCGACCGCCACGGCGATGCCCAGCCCGCCGACGCGCGGCACGGCCCGCGCATGCACCTTCTGCACCCCATCGAGGTCGGTGTCCAGCGCGGCGCCATGCATCCACGCTTGCTTAATGACGAGCAAGGTAAGCAGGGCTGACACGATGAAACTGATGAGAAACGAAGACATGAAGGATTCTGGTTGGGCGTGGAACGCCGGCCACAGCGAATAGTAGGCCGGTCTTCGCTATTCCGTCTTGCGGCATCGCTACCTGCATGCCGATGGCATCATGACGCGATCATTGCGGCCTTTCGCTGCCCGGTCGAAAGGATTTGCGCGATATCTGTGAGCTGATGGATGATCGGTTCTCCCCTGAAAACCGCCTGGGCCGACGGTTTCCGGGGAACATTGACAGTCAGATATGATAAAGCAGAAACGGGCTTTCCCCCAAAGAGGCGATACCAATTAGTGCAAGCCGATACCAATTCATGCAAATCCCGTCTATGCCGCGCCGTTGAATCGGCGCCTTTCCACGCGCGCCACTTGGCTGCCCTCCCATGTCTCTCCGGGCGCGAGCGTCACGGGCCGCATGACCGCGCCGGCTTCGATGCACAGGAATTCGCGATGGCCGCCGGGCGTCAGGTCGGACAAGGCCGCGGCTTTCGCGGCGCCGGGATTCCATACCACCGCGTCGGGGAAGCCGCGATGTTCGAACGCGAATGTCCTTTCGCCATCGTCCAATCCGATGTCGCCGGGCAGGTTTCGATAGATGCGGTCGACCTCGCCGTCGATGCGCAGGATCTCGTCCCGCTGCATGGCTTCTCCGCCCTCGGCGACCTGATCGATATAGGCGACATCGCATAGGCCGGTCACGCCGACGGATGCGATATCGGCGACGCGCCAATAGCTGTGCAAGGCCGCATGGAAGCTCCAGGCCAGCGGCGACGGATTGGCGACCGATAATGTCGTATGCAACCGGTTGCCGTGCGCCGCCACTTCGTAACGCAACTCGAACCGATGCGGCCAGGCATTGCCCGGCAGGTCGGCATAGGTCAGCACATGCCGGACCACGGCCCGTCCTCGTTCGACCCCGGCGAACGCGAGGCGCCAGCCCGCGGTGCGCGCGAACCCGTGGCGCCGGCCGGCGCCGCGCTCGGCGAACTGCGGGAAAATGATCGGCACGCCTCCCCGTATCGCGAGGTCGCCGCCGTAACCGGAACGTCCGCTGAGATACAAGGCTTGGTCGCCTTCCGCCGTGGTCCAGGAAAGCAGGTGGGCGCCATGATCGGCGACCTGGAGCACGGCTCCGTCGTCGCTGCGCGCTTCGGTCACCCATACGCCATGCATGTACTTGCGCATCATTTTTCCTTCCGCAAAACCTCGCGATACAGTTCCACGTACGCTCCCGCCATCCGCTGCGCCGTAAACAGCGCATCGAAGCGCGCGCGCGCGTTGCGTCCCATGTCGGCCGCCAGCGCCGGATCGTCTTCCAGCCTGCGCATCGCCGTGCGCAATGCCTCCGGATCGTTGGGCGGCACCACGATGCCGGTGACGCCGTCGACATTGACATAACTGCTGCCGGTGCCGATTTCCGAGGAGATCAGAGGCTTGCCGTACATCGCGCCTTCGAGCAGCGTCACGCCGAAGGCCTCGGACCGCAGATGCGACGGAAACACGACCGCCCGGCTCAGGCGCAGCAAGGCGACCTTGTCCTCGTCGGACACGGCGCCCAGGAACCTGACATTGGTCAGGCCGAGCCGGGCCGCCTGTTGCTTGAGATCCGCTTCCACCGGACCGGCGCCGACGATGACGACGCGGCTGCGGCTGCCGGCGCAGGCATCGAGCAGGATATGCAGCCCCTTGTAGTAGCGCAGCACACCGACGAACAGGAAGAAATCCTGCCCCGCTTCGTCGCGCCAATAATCGATGCGCTCCGCTTCCGCCTGCGGATAGCTGTGCTCGTCGAGCCCGATCGGAATGACCGTGGTCTTCTCCCGGTATTCCTGCAGCAGTTCGCTGCTTTGCAGGTAATTCGGCGAGGTCGGCACGATCATCCGCACCTTGGAGAAGAAGCGCCGCATCAAGGGCCGATAGACCGGCATCAGCAGGCGCTGGCGCACGACGTCGGAATGATAGGTCAGGATCGCAGGCCTCGATTGCCCGGCGGCCAGGTGCAGCAGGTCGCCGAATGGCCACGGATAGTGATAATGGATCAAGTCGGCCTGGCGCACCGCCTGGCGGAACGCGCCGGCCGCAGCCCAGGACATCGGCGTCGACGCCACATCGACGTGGGTCTGGACGCGCACGATCGTCGTCGCGCCGTCATGCAGCAGCGGCACCGCTGCCGCCTGCCGGCTCAGCGTGAATACCTGATTCGAGACGCCCATGCGGGCCGCGGCGCTGCTGAGTTGGCGGATGACTTGTTCGACGCCGCCGTAGGAATCCGGATAATAGGTTTTGAATACGTGAAGTACGCGCATTGAATGTTCTTTAGACGCGCGGAAGTGTCCGCGCCGGCCGCGAAAAGCTGCCCATCATAACCGATGTGCCGAGCCGGACCCCGTTCGCGTCCGCCGCAGCGGGCCGGACCTCACAGCCGGGCCGCCGCCTTGCGGTAGACTTCCAGCGTCTCCAGCGCGCAGGTGCGCCAGGAGAACCCGAGGGCGCGCTGACGCCCCGCCAGCGCCAGGCGGCGATGCAAACCGTCGTCCTCCACCAGGCGCCGCATGTTTTCCGCGATCGCCGCCACATCCAGCGGCTCGACCTGCAGTCCGGCCTCTCCCACCACCTCGGGCAGCGAGGCGCAGTTCGAAACGATCGCCGGCACGCCGCTGGCCATCGCTTCCAGCGGCGGCAGGCCGAAGCCTTCGTATAACGACGGATAGAGCAGCATGCGGGCGCCGGCATACAACGCCGGCAATGCCGCCTGCGGCACATAGCCCGCCATGCGCGCCTCGCCGCGGCGGATCAACTCGCGCAGCTCCTTCGAATAGCGGTCTTCGCCCCAGCCGACCATGCCGGCGATCACCAGCGGATAGCGGCGCCGCACGGGCTCCGGCAGGCTGCCGAACGCCGCGATGACGGAAGACAGGTTCTTGCGCGGCTCGAGCGTGCCGACGGCGAGCATGTAGCTGCCGAAGGTCAGGCCGTAGGCGGCGAGCGCGGCGCGGCATTCGTCTTCGCGCATCGGACGAAAATCCGGCGCGACGCCGTTGCGCGTCGTTGTCACGCGTTCCGGCGCGAAGCCGTAATAATCGATCACTTCGCGCCGGACGAAGTCGGAGACGACCAGGATATGTTCGGCCTGGCGCACAATGTCCGGCATCAGGCGATTCATCTCGCGCACCCGCTCCGGCGGATGCGTCTCCGGATAGCGCACCCACGACAAGTCGTGGATGGTCACGATGGTCGGTCCGCCGAAGCGATAAGCCATGAAATTCGGATCGTGGTACAGCCGGATCTTGTGGCGGCGCGTCCCGGCCGCGAAACGCCGGCTCAAGAGGAAACGCATCGCGACATAGGGCCGCGGCACGATGCGCTTGAACAGGTTCTTCGCCGCGCCGATCCCGGGCAAGGCCCCGGCCCGGATCTCGCGGCTCCAGCCGGTGCCGTAAAACATCCAGGGGGCCAGTTTCAGCATCTGCATCTGCTTGAGCAATTGCCAGGTATATTGGCCGATGCCGGTGAGCGGGGACATCAGCGAAACCGCATTGATGCCGATGGAGACGTTCGCCAGTTCCTCCGCCATTGCGGCAGCGTCCGGAGGCGGCGCGTCGTGCGGTCCGTCCTTGAGTTCGCGAGTTTCGATCTGCGCGTCCAGCATCTCAACCCGCCTTTCGCGATGCCGGCAACGCCGCGGCGGTCATCCAGCGCAGCGTTTCCTCCAGCGGGATCGGATCGAGTTCGCCGACGATGGCATGCAGCCTGGCCGGCGACCCGATCAGGGTCTTGACCTCCGACTGCCGCACGAACGCCGGATTGACGCGCACCTCGATGCCGTAGCCTGCGATCGCTTCCATCGCCGCCAGGATGCCGCGCAGCGAATGCGCGCGTCCGCTGCACACGTTGACGATTTCGCCGGCGCAGTCGCGCTCCAGCAGCGCGCGGTAGGCGCGCGCCACGACGCGGACATCGGAAAAGTCGCGCTCGACATCGAGATTGCCGAGTTCGATCACGGGCGCCCGCGCGACGAAATGGGAGACGATCTTGGGGACCAGGAAATGCCGCTCCTGCCCGACACCGGTGTAGTTGAACGGGCGGGTGAGAACGATGGGCAGGCGATCGCACCAGGTGCGGACCATGCACTCCATGGCCAGCTTGCTGGTCGCGTAATGATTCACCGGCTGCGGCGGCTGGCTTTCGGAAACGACGCCGGCCGCGTTGCCGTACACGTTGGCGCTGCTGGCGATCAGGATGCGGCGCGGAGCGACGCCGGCATCTGCCAGCGCCTGCAGGAGGTTCAAGGTGCCCAGCACATTGACCCGGTAGAACGCTTCGGCGTCGGCGTGCTGCACGAAGCTGATCGCCGCCAGGTGGATCAGGTAGTCCGGCCGCACTGTTTCCATCACGTTGCGGCACAGGTCGAGCGACGTGATGTCGAGCGCGACCTCGTGATCCCCGCGCGGCATGCCGACCACGGCGCCGACCACCTGGTAGCCGGCCGCCTCCAGTTCGGCGCGCACATAGGCGCCGGTGAAACCGTTGGCGCCGGTCAGCAGGACGCGGCCGCCGCGAGCGGCCTTGTCGCCGTCAGAAGGAGAAACCACGCTCGTTTCTCCGCAAATCCGCCTGGACCATCATGTCGCACAACTGCTCCAGCGTCGTCTTCGGCTCCCAGCCGAGGCCGGTTTTGGCTTTGGCGGCGTCGCCGATCAGGAGATCGACTTCCGCCGGGCGGTAAAACTTCGGATTGACGCGTACCAGCGTCTTGCCGCTGGCGGCGTCGACGCCGTTCTCCGCCTCGGCATGGCCGCGCCACTCGATCTGAATGCCGACCGACTTGAACGCCATCGCGACGAAATCGCGCACGGTCTCGGTGCGGTTGGTCGCCAGCACATAGGTATCCGGCCGCTCCGCCTGCAGCATGCGCCACATGCCCTCGACATACTCCTTGGCGTAGCCCCAGTCGCGTTTCGCGTCGAGATTGCCGAGTTCCAGCAGGTCGAGCCGGCCGAGCTTGATCTTGGCGACGGAGTCGGTGATCTTGCGCGTGACGAACTCGCGTCCGCGCAGCGGCGACTCATGATTGAACAGGATGCCGCTGCAGCCGAATATGCCGTACGACTCGCGATAGTTGATCGTCATCCAATGCGCATACAGCTTGGCGACCCCGTAGGGGCTGCGCGGATAAAAAGGCGTGCCCTCGTTTTGCGGAATGGCCTGCACCTTGCCGAACATTTCGGAGGTCGACGCCTGGTAGAAGCGGATCCTCGGATCGACGATGCGGATCGCCTCCAGCAGATTGACGGCGCCGACGCCCGTGATCTCCGCCGTCGTGATCGGCTGGTCGAACGACACGCCGACGAAGCTCTGGGCCGCCAGGTTGTACACCTCGGTCGGCATGGTTTTCTGCAGCAGGCGGATGCTGGTCCCGAGATCGGTCAGGTCGTATTCGACCAGGTGCAGCTCCGGATGCCGGTCGATGCCGATTTCCTCGATGCGCCAGAAATTGACGGAACTGGTGCGGCGATACGTGCCATAGACCCGGTAGCCCTTGCCGAGCAGGAGTTCCGCGAGATAGGCGCCGTCTTGCCCGGTAATGCCGGTGATCAGGGCGATTGGTTGATTGCTCATAACTCATCCACGATTTCGCCGACGCGCTTGCGGAACAGCCGCATGCCGAAGACGCACAACAAGAGGCCGAAGACGGCGGGAAAAACAAGACCGCTCCAGTCCGGCCAGGCGGCATGTACGAAAATCTCCTGGTAGGCGCCGATCACCGGCGTCATCGGATTCCACTGCAGCCAGGATTGCACCGACTGCGGCAGGATGGAGGCCGTGTAGACGACCGGCGTGAGCCAGAACCAGAACTGGAGCAGGACGCCGAAGAATTGTCCGACGTCGCGGAAGAAGACGTTCAGCACGCCGACCACCATGCCGAGGCCGATCGAAAAAAGGATCTGGATCGCCAGCACCGGCGGCACGGCCGCGAGCGCGAGCCCCGGAAAATTGCCGGAGAACAGCAGGAAGGCGAGAAACAGGCCGAAGATGATCGCGAAGTTGACGCCGGCGTTCAGCACCACGATCACCGGCAGGCAGATGCGGGGAAAGTTGATTTTCTTGATCAGGTTGGCGTGCTCGAGAAAAACGTTCTGCGCCCGGCCCGTGATCTCGGCGAACAACCCCCAGGTCAGTATGCCGGCGCACAGGTAGATGCTATAGGCGAACTGATTGTCGGCGCCCGGCAGCCGGGAACGCATCACCTGGGAAAAGATGATCGTATAGACGACGATCATCGCCAGCGGATTCAATACCGTCCATGCCGCTCCAAGCAGGGAATTACGATAGCGCGCCTGGAATTCGCGCTTGACGCTGCCCAATATGAAGCCGCGATAGCTCCATATCGCACGCAACATGCCAACTGCCATTGATCAAACCCTTCACACCCTGCCATACATGTCTTCGAACCGGACGATGTCGTCTTCGCCCAGATAGTGGCCGCATTGTACCTCGATCAATGCCAGGTCGGCCTCGCCGGTATTCGCCAGACGGTGCTTGTTGCCGGCAGGGATATAAGTGGACTGGTTGGCGCGCAGCTGGATGGTCTGGTCGCCGTTCACGACCTCGGCCGTGCCGGACACGACGACCCAGTGCTCGCTGCGATGATGATGCAGTTGCAGCGACAACGATGCGCCCGGCTTGACGACGATGCGCTTGATCTTGAAGCCCGGACCTTCCTCGAGGACCGTGTAGGTGCCCCACGGACGGCGCACGGTGCGATGCAGCTTGTGCGCGACATGCTGGCTGGCCTTGAGCTGGCTGACGACCTGCTTGACTTCCTGGCTCTTGGATTTGTCGGCCACCAGCAAGGCGTCCGGCGTATCGATGATGAGCAGATTGTCCAGGCCGATCGCCGCCACCAGGCGGTCGTGATTCTCGATATGCGTGTTGTTCGTATCGATCACGATGCTCTCGCCGCACACCGTGTTGCCCTGTTCGTCGGCGGGGCAGGCGCTGGCGACCGCGCTCCAGGCGCCGATATCGCTCCAGTCGAAGTTGCCCGGAATGACGGCGATGTTGCCGGCCTTTTCCATGACGGCGTAGTCGATCGAGATGTTTTCCAGTTCTTCGAAACTGGCCGGCAATTCCGTCGTCTTGCCGCCGCTTTGCGTCTCCTGCCAGACCTTGCGCGCCATCGCCATCAGTTCCGGCGCGTGGGCGTCGAGGGCCTCGATGATGGTGCGCGCGGTGAAGCAGAACATGCCGCTGTTCCAGACGTAATTGCCCTGCGCGAGATACTGCTGCGCGGTGGCGGCGTTCGGTTTTTCGACGAAGCGCTGCACGGCATTGGCGAACGGGGTGATGGCCGCTCCCATTTCGATGTAGCCGAAGCCGGTTTCCGGCGCGGTCGGACGCACGCCGAACAAGACCAGCATGCCGTCGCGGGCCAACACCTCCGCCTGGCGCACGGCGGAATAGAAGGTCGGGGTGTCCTTGATCAAATGGTCGGCCGGCATCACCAGCATGCAGGCGTCGCTCTTCTGTTCCATCGCCCACAAGGCGGCGAGCGCGATGGCCGGCGCCGTGTTGCGCCCGGTGGGTTCGAGCAGGTAGCGCGGCTGGACATCCTGGTTCGCGAGTTCGTCGTGCGACAGGAAGTAGTAGTCGCGATTCGTCACGATCAAGGGCGCGGTCTGATCCGATACAGCAAGCGCGCGCTCGTGCGTCTGCGTCAGCAAGGTCTTGCCCCCGCCGATGCGCATGAACGGCTTCGGATGAGCTTCTCGCGATACCGGCCACAGTCGGGTACCGGCGCCTCCGGAAAGAATGATCGGAATCAGCATATTGGGTCTCACAAAATTAATCTCGATGGCATATGAAACGGCCTTGGCCTTTTTTTGTTTCGGATGCCGGAATCATTCCAAGCACAGTCTCAATGCGGTCTCCCACTCGGGCAAACGGCAGAACCGGCGCGACCAGCGTTCGCACGACAGCACCGAATTGGCCGGTCGCATGGCTGGCAAGGGATATTCGCGCGTGCTGATCGGCACGACACACGGTTTCTTTTCTTCGTGCATCGCTGCAACAATAGCTTGCGCGAACCCGTGCCAGGTGGTTTGACCTTGAGCAGTAAGATGGTAAATACCGCCGAGCTCTTGCCACACATCGCGACGTATCGCATCCTTCAACATCGTTTTTTCGCGATCCGCCCCGATCAGTTGTGCCACGGCATGTGCCGTTGCATCGGCGATCGTGCGGCACCATGTCGGCGCGCCGCGCTGGTCCGCGACGATGCGCAACTCGCTGCGCTCGCGCGCAAGCCGCTGCACGGTCAGCAGGAAATTCCTGCCGCGCGCGCCATATACCCAACTCGTCCGCAGGATCAGGTGCGCGGCGCCGGACGCCTGCACCGCCTGTTCGCCGGCCAGCTTGCTCCTGCCATAGGCATTGAGGGGGCAAGGCGTATCGTCTTCGGCATAGGCGTCCTGCTTGCTGCCGTCGAACACGTAATCGGTCGAATAATGGACGACGGCCGCGCCAAGCCGGGCTGCCTCTTCGGCCATCACTCCGGGCGCCTCGCCATTGACGCGCAGGGCCAGCGCCGGCTCGCTTTCCGCCAGGTCCACAGCGGTATAGGCCGCCGAATTGACGATCAGCCGGGGCTGGACGGCCCGTATTGTCTCACGGACTTGGTCCAGGTCCGCCAAATCCATCTGCCGGCGATCGAGGGCCACGACTTCGCCCAGGCATTGCAGGCTGCGTTCGAGTTCGTGGCCGACCTGCCCATGCTTGCCGATGACGAGTATCCTCATGCGAACACCTCGGCGTCGGCAAGCGACAATCCCTTGCCATCCTTGTCCGATAATATGGGATCGTCCACCGGCCAGGCGATATTCAGCGCGGGATCGTTCCAGCGTATGCAGCGCTCATGTTCCGGCGCCCAATAATCGGTCGTCTTGTACAGGAACTCGGCCGATTCGCTGGTGACGACGAAGCCATGCGCAAAGCCCGCGGGTATCCACAGCTGCCGCTTGTTCTCGGCGGACAGCGTCACGCCGACCCAGCGCCCGAAAGTCGGCGACGACTTGCGCAGGTCGACCGCCACGTCGAACACTTCGCCCGCGACCACGCGCACCAGCTTGCCCTGCGGCTGCCGGATCTGATAGTGCAGGCCGCGCAATACGCGGGCGGCAGACTTCGAATGATTGTCCTGCACGAAGCTCGGCACCTTCTCGCGCATGCCGATCGCCTCGGCGAAATGGCGCTCGTTGAAGCTCTCGAAGAAGAAGCCGCGGCCGTCCCCGAACACCTTCGGCTCGAGGATCAGGACATCGGGAATCTCGGTAGCGACGACATTCATGCTCAGAACACCTTGTCTTCGAGAATGCGCAGGAGATAGCGGCCGTATCCGCTCTTTTCGAGCACGCGCGCCAGTCTTTCCAGCTGGGAGGCATCGATATAGCCCTTGCGGTACGCCACCTCTTCCGGGCAGGCCACCTTCAGGCCCTGCCGCTTCTCGAGCGTGGCGATGAATTGCGACGCGTCGAGCAGCGATTCGTGGGTCCCGGTGTCGAGCCAAGCCATGCCGCGCCCCATCACCTCGACATTCAGCATGCCGCGTTCGAGATAGATGCGATTGACGTCGGTGATCTCCAGCTCGCCCCGCGCCGACGGCGTCAGGGACCGCGCGATATCGCATACCTGGTGGTCGTAGAAATACAGCCCCGTCACGGCGTAATTCGATTTCGGCTGCGCCGGCTTCTCGACGATGCTGATGGCGCGCCGGCCGGCATCGAACTCGACCACGCCATAACGTTCCGGGTCGTGGACGTGATAAGCGAACACCGTGGCGCCGTCGGCGCGCATGGATGCCGAACGCAGTTTCGGATCGAGATCGTGGCCGTAATAGATGTTGTCGCCGAGGACCAGCGCGGACGGCTTGCCGTCGACGAAATCGCGGCCGATGATGAAAGCCTGGGCCAGGCCGTCCGGCGACGGTTGCACCGCGTAGCTGAGATTGATGCCCCATTGGCTGCCGTCGCCGAGCAGGCTGGAAAAACGCGGGGTGTCCTGGGGCGTCGAGATCAGCAGGATGTCACGTATTCCGGCCAGCATCAGCGTGGTCAAGGGGTAATAGATCATCGGCTTGTCGTACACCGGCAGCAATTGCTTCGATATCGACATCGTGGCCGGATAGAGCCGCGTGCCGGAGCCGCCGGCCAGGATGATGCCCTTGCGCGCCACGGCGGTCTGCTCTTGGCCCGTCATGCGTTTTCCTTTGCAGCGCCGCGCTGCCCGTAGTTTTGGGTGACCCACTTCAGGTAGTCGCCGGATTGCACGTCGCGCACCCAGTCCTGGTGGGCGAGATACCAGCGTACCGTTTTCTCGATGCCGGTGACGAAGGATTCATTCGGCTTCCAATCGAGCTCGCGGTCGATCTTGCCGGCGTCGATCGCGTAACGTCGATCGTGGCCCGGACGATCGGCGACGAAGGCGATCTGATCGCGATAGCTGCCGCCCGCCTTAGGCGCCAGCCGATCCAGCATGTCGCACAGGGTATGCACGACTTCGAGATTGGTTTTTTCGTTCCAGCCGCCGATGTTGTAGACCTCGCCGGGCCGGCCCTCGGCAAGCACGCGGCGTATGGCCGCACAGTGATCGCCCACATACAACCAGTCGCGCACCTGCTTGCCGTCGCCATATACCGGCAAGGACTTGCCCGCCAGCGCATTGGCGATCGTGAGGGGAATCAGCTTCTCGGGAAACTGCAGCGGCCCGTAATTGTTGGAGCAATTCGTCGTCAGCGTCGGCAATCCATAGGTATGGCGATAGGCTCGCACCAGGTGATCGCTGGCCGCCTTGGAGGCGGAATACGGGCTGTTCGGCGCGTACGCGGTCGTTTCGGTGAACGGAGGATCGCCGGGACCGAGCGTGCCGTACACTTCGTCGGTCGAGACATGCAGGAAGCGGAACGCCTCCTTTTCCGCATCCGGCAGCTTGCTCCAATGCGTCAGAGCCGCCTGCAACAAGGTGAACGTGCCGTTGACGTTGGTCTGCACGAAGGCATCCGGTCCGTGAATCGAACGGTCGACATGGCTCTCGGCGGCGAAGTGCAGGATCGCGCGCGGCCGGTGGGTGGCCAGCAGACAGCTCACCAGATCGGCGTCGCAGATATCTCCGCGCACGAATACATGGCGGGGATCGTTTTCGATGGCACGCAGATTGTTCAGATTGCCGGCATAGGTGAGCTTGTCGAGATTGACAACCGGCTCATCCTCCTGCGCAAGCCAGTCCAGCACGAAATTCGCACCGATGAACCCGGCTCCGCCAGTAATTAGAATCATTCTTGTATCCTGCGTATAACCAAAATGCGATGAATATTCGATGAATATGCGATTTTACGCGCCCATCTTATTAAAATCGCCAATTATTAGATCCGCCATCCCAATGACGCATTACAGCAACAGATGATTCCGGATGCTGTAATGAATTGTTACTTCTTGCATTTAAGCTTTTCCGAAGTGAATTTTTTTATATAGAAATACCGACACTTTGTCTTTTTGCAAAGACACGCCTTTACCGAATGACAGCACTTCTATGACGATTTTTGCGATCGGCGACGTACAAGGTTGCCAGCCACGCCTGCGAGCCTTGCTGAGGCGCATCCATATCGCCTGCGACGATCCGGAACTGGTATTCATGGGCGATCTGGTCAATCGCGGACCGGAATCGCTCGCCACTCTAAGGGAATTGCGCGCGCTTGGGAATACCACGAACATGGTATTGGGCAATCATGATCTGCATTTGCTTGCCGTCTTCCATGGCGTCCGCAAGCCCGGCCGCAACGATACCCTGCAGGCGATCCTGGACGCTCCGGATCGCGGCGAATTGCTCGATTGGTTAAGGCGCCAACCGCTTGCGCAGTTGCGCGACGGGCACCTGATGGTGCATGCCGGCGTCCTGCCGCAATGGACTGCCGAGCAGACGCTGGCGCTGGCCCACGAAGTCGAGAGCGTCTTGCGCGGCCCCGACTGGGGCGATTTCCTGCACGAGATGTACGGCAATACGCCGGACAAATGGGACGACGGCCTGCGCGGCGTCGATCGCCTGCGCTGCATCGTCAATGCCTTGACGCGCATGCGCTATTGCCGGCCGGACGGCACGATGGTGCTGAACACGCCGGAAGACGCGAAAGAGGCGCCGCCAGGCTTGCTGCCCTGGTTCGAGCTGCCGGAACGCAAGACCGCGAACATCACGGTCGTATTCGGCCACTGGTCGTTGCGCGGATTGATCCTGGAACCCAATCTGATCGGACTGGACACCGGCTGCGTCTGGGGCGGCAAGCTTACCGCGGTGCGGTTGACGGATCGGGCGTTGTTCCAGGTCGACTGCCCGCAATATCGGACGCCCGGCTAGGGGTGCCCGGCTAGTCCTGGTAGCCGAGCGCGGCAGCAATCGATGCGCGCGCCGCGTCAGCCAGCTCGCGGCGGTGCGCCTGCGCGGTGGGGATCGGCGGCAACAGGATCAGTTGGGCGGTCATCCGGCGCGCGCGCGCGATCCTGAACGCGCTTTGCACGAAATTCACATCGCCCGTGAAGTCGGCCGCGGCATGCAGGCGCCCCTCGGCATCGACGTATTGCAGCGCATAGGGCTGGACCGGCACGCCGGCGTCGATCGCCGCCTCGAACAGGTTGGCGTGGAACGGCCGCAGCGTGCCGGGCGCGGCCGTGCCTCCTTCCGGAAAAAAGGCGACGTGCTCGCCTTCATGCAAGGCCGCGACGAGATGCTCGAAGGTGCGCCGCACATCGCGCATCTTGCCGCGGGCGATGAAGACCGTGCCGGCCTTCATGCACAACCAGCCGATCAGGGGCCAATCGCGGATATCGGATTTCGCCACGAAACGGCAGGGCTGGACGGTGTTGATGACGAAGATATCCAGCCAGGAGACATGATTCGCGACGATCAGCGCTTTCTCCGCGGCATGCCGCCCGGCCGGAACGCGCAGATCGATCCGCACACCGCAAATCGCGACCAGTCGCGCCGACCAGTGTTGAATGGTTCGCGCGCGGCGCTTCGGATCTAGCCGGACGAGATGCAGGCACAAGCACGCCAGGCGCAGCGCCATCATGCCCGCACCATCCGACCGCCCCTACGTCGCCGCTCAGCGTGCGAACGCGACATGACCCGCCACGATCGTCGTCTTCACCTCGCCGGGCAGCTCGTAGCCGAGGAAAGGCGTGTGCTTGCCCTGGCTCGCCAGCGCCTTGGTTTCCACTTTCCAGCGCGCTGCGGGATCGAACACGCAGATATCCGCGCTGCTGCCGACCGCCAACTGACCGCCTTTCAGTCCGGCCACCCGCGCTGCGGCCGAGGTGATCTTGGCGATCGCCTGGGGCAGGGACACGCTCGCGCCACCGCTCTCCTGCGCCCATTTCACGGTCAGCGACAACAGCAATTCGAGGCCGGTCGCGCCGGGCGAGGCTTCGCCGAACGGCAACAGCTTTTCATCGTCGTCGACCGGCGTGTGGTCGGAACAGATCGCATCGATCGTACCGTCGGCCAGCGCCGCGCGGATGGCGTCGCGGTCGCGCTGGGACCGGAAAGGCGGCGCCATGCGCGCATTGGAATCGAAAAAACCGATATCGACGTCGGTCAGGTGCACATGATGCGCGCCGACGTCGCAGGTCACCGGCAAGCCTTCCTTCTTCGCGGCGCGCACCAGGTCCAGTCCGGCCGCCGACGAGACGCGGCACAGGTGCACGCGCGCTCCGGAAGCGCGCACCAATTCGAAAATCGTATGCAGTGCGATCGTTTCGGCGATCACCGGCACGCCCGGCAAGCCGAGACGCGAGGCCACCGCGCCGCTATGCGCGATGCCGCCGCGGCCGATATGCGCATCCTGCGGGCGCAGCCAGACCGTGTAGCCGAAGGTTTGCGCATACTGCATCGCCCGCAACAGGACGTTCGTATCGAGGACCGGCACGTCGGCTTGCGAGAAGCCGACGCAGCCGGCCTCGGTCAACTCGGCCATCTCGGTGAGACTCTGTCCTTTCAATCCGATGGTCAGAGCGCCGAGCGGATAGACGTGCGCCTGGTTGAGCGTCTTGGCGCGATGCTTGAGCATCTCGACCAGGCCCGGCTCGTCGAGCACCGGATCGGTATCTGGCGGGCACACGAGGCTGGTGACGCCGCCCTGCATCGCCGCCTGCAATTCCGATTCGAGCGTGGCCTTGTATTCGTAGCCGGGCTCGCGCAAGCGCGCGGAGAGGTCGACCAGGCCGGGAATCACCGTCATCCCCGCGGCGTCGATCACGCGATCGGCCGAAAAGCCGCCCGGCGCGCCGCCGACGCCCGCCACCTTGCCGTCGGCGATGAAGAGATCGAGTTTCGCATCGACCTGGTTGGCCGGGTCGATCACGTGTCCGTTCTTGATATGGAGTTTCATTGATGTTCGAATCCCGTCGAGAATGCCGTCAGTGACCGGCCAGAATGCTCATGACCGCCATGCGCACGGCGATGCCGAAGGTGACTTGCGAGAGGATCACCGCTTGCGAACCGTCGGCGACCGCCGAATCGATTTCGACGCCGCGGTTCATCGGCCCCGGATGCATCACGATGGCATCGGGCTTCGCCAGCGCCAGCCGTTCCTGCGTCAACCCGTAGCTCTTGAAGAACTCCTGCGCCGACGGCAGCAGGGCTCCGCCCATGCGCTCGTTCTGCAGGCGCAGCATGATGATGACGTCCACATCCTTCAGGCCTTGTTCCATGTTCGTGAACACGCGCACGCCCATCTGCTCGAGGCCGGACGGCAGCAAGGTGCGCGGCCCGATGGCGCGCACTTCCGGCACGCCGAGCGTCGTCAGCGCGTGGATGTCGGAGCGCGCGACGCGGCTGTGCAGGATATCGCCGACGATCGCCACCGTCAGGTTGCTGAAATCCTTCTTGTAATGGCGGATCGTGTACATGTCGAGCAAGCCCTGTGTCGGATGGGCGTGGCGACCGTCGCCGGCGTTGACGACATGCACGTGCGGCTGGTTGGTATCGATCAAATGCTTGGCGATGAGATAAGGCGCGCCCGATTGCGCATGGCGCACCACGAACATGTCCGCATGCATCGCCGACAGATTGTCGATCGTGTCGAGCAACGATTCGCCCTTGCTGGTGCTCGAGGCCGCGATGTTCAGATTGATGACGTCGGCCGACAGGCGCTTGGCCGCGATCTCGAAGGTCGTGCGTGTCCGGGTCGAGTTTTCGAAGAACAGATTGAATACGCTCTTGCCGCGCATCAGCGGCACTTTCTTGACTTCGCGGTCGCTGATGCCGACGAAGGAAGATGCGGTATCGAGGATCTGGGTAAGAACGGACTTGGGCAAACCTTCGATCGTCAGCAGGTGCTGCAGTTCGCCGTGTTTGTTCAGTTGCGGGTTATGCATGGTCAACGGAGAGGGAAAGGCGGCCGTCGTCGGCGCGTCGCAGCACGAGCTGCTGGTTGGCGGGGAGCGAAATCTTTTCGGCGACGAAGTCGGCGGCGATCGGCAGCTCACGCCCGCCGCGGTCGACCAGCGCCGCCAGCATGACGCGCGCCGGACGCCCGTAGTCGAACAATTCGTTGATCGCGGCCCGCGTGGTACGGCCGGTGAAGAGCACGTCGTCGACCAGGACGATGTTCGCGCCTTCGACTTCGAACGCAATCTGCGTCGTCTTTACCGCCGCATGCAGCCCCTTCTCGGCGTAATCGTCGCGATAGAAGGAGACGTCGATGAAGCCCAGCCTGTCCTGCAGCCGCAGGTCGGCGGCGAGACGTTCGGCCAGCCAGGCGCCGCCCGAATGAATGCCGACGATCGCCGCGTTGTCCACCTGCCCAAGCCCGGCCTGGATTTGCTGCAGAAGCGCTTGATACAAGCCTTCCGCGTCGAGATTATGGATTGGAGTATTCATCGAAATATTGTTGCAAGATGACGGCGGCGGCTTGCGCGTCGATCACGTCGCCGCGCCGCTGTGCAATGACTGCGGAAGAATATCGCTCGTCGACCAGGATCGGAATGACGCCGAAGCGGCCGTTCAGCTGGTTCGCGAACCGGCGGCAGCGCGCCGTCATTTCGTGCTCGGAGCCGTCCGGATGGCGCGGCAGGCCGACGACGCAGCGGGTCGGTTGCCATTCCTCGATCAGGGCGCCGATCGCCGAAAACTTGCCGTCGTTGGTCGGCTCGGCGATCACCGTCAAGGGCGACGCCTGCCTCAACACCGTGTTGCCGACCGCGACGCCTATGCGCTTCAATCCGAAATCGAATCCCAGCAGCGTTTCCACTACTCTCCACCGTGTTCACGCATGGCCGGCTTCCCCGGCCAGCGTCAGGGGATCGATGCCGAGCAACTTCATCGCCGCTGCAAAACGCTCTTCGATCGGTAGATCGAAAATGATGGCGGGATCGGCCGGCACGGTCAGCCAACCGTTGTTGGCGATCTCGTCTTCGAGCTGTCCCGCGCTCCAGCCGGCGCAGCCGAGCGTCACGAGCAGTCGTTGCGGGCCGTGGCCGGCGGCAACGGCTTCCAGCACGTCCTTCGAGGTTGTCAGCGCGATATCGTCGGTCACCTTCATCATGGAGGAAAACGGTTCGCCGAACGAATGCAATACGAAGCCGCGCTCGACTTGCACCGGACCGCCGAACATCACCGGCTTGCGTCCGAACGCCGAAAAATTCGGCGCAATCTCGAGCTCCAGATCGATGCGTTCGAACAACACGTCCATGGTCATGTCGGTCGGCTTGTTGATGATCACACCGAGCGCTCCCTCGTCATTGTGCTCGCACAGATAAACGACGGACCCGCCGAACACCGGATCAAGCATGGACGGCATCGCGATCAGGAAATGATTGGCAAAACTGAGACTGGCGCCGCTCCGGCTTTCGGTGGAATCGGCCAAATCGGATTTTTCCCGCGACATGCCGGAAGTGGAAGAAGCTCTGCGAGTACGTGGCCTGACCATAGCCGCTATTTTAGCAGTTTTGATACCCCTTCCTGCCGGATTCCATGTTCCGGTTGTTGCACTCGCACAGGAAACAACATCTGTCCGTTCGCGACGGCCGAACAAATATTCGAGGCCATGCTGCGCTGTGTCAAAACAAAACCGGCCGGCATGCGACAAAAATCCAGAATCCGACTCCGGCGCAACGGCCGAATGCGCCACGGCGGCCAGTTCGCGCGGAACGAACCGGCCGGGCCCGGGCCGGTTCAAGCCACCGGCATTTCCTTGTTGATGAAACCGGAAATCAACTTGAGCAGGACTTCTTCCTGGTAGGGTTTGCCCAGATACTCGTTGACGCCGAGTTCCAGAGCATAGTTGCGGTGCTTGGCCGCCGTCCGCGAGGTGATCATGACGATCGGAATATGGCGCGTCCTCTCGTCGCTGCGGACATTGCGGGTCAGGTCGAAGCCGTCCATGCGCGGCATTTCGATATCGACCAGCATCACGTCCGGCGTGATCGATTGCAAGTGCTCGAGAGCGTCGACACCGTCCTTGGCGACCACGACTTGATACCCTTCGCGCGTCAGCAGGCGCTGCGTCACGCGGCGCACCGTCAGCGAGTCGTCGACGACCATGATGATGCGATGGGTACGCAGGCCCTGCACCGGTGCCGTATCGACGTCGCCTGGCGCCGATGCACCGATTTCGGCGACGGCGCCCATCTGCTGTTGCGCATCCGCCACGACATGATGCGGCGCCTGCACATGCTCGTGCGCGAGACGCTGCGCGAGCGGCACCGGATTGAGGATCAGCACGATGTCGCCGGAACCGAGCACGGTCGCTCCGGCAATGCCGATCATGCGCGCCAGTTGCGGCCCGATGTTCTTGACGACCACTTCGCGGTTGCCGACCACTTCATCGACATGCACCGCGACACGATCGTTGCCGCTCTTCAGGACCAGGATCGGCGAGTATTGCTGGGCTACCGGTGTCGCGGCGTTATCGCCGAGCAGGGTGGACAGGTAATGGAGCGGCACGCGCTGTCCTTGCCACAGGACGGCACCGTCGTTGTAGGCCGCCGTCAGGCTCTGTATCTTCAGCTGCTGCACCTGTTCGACCAGCACCGACGGCACCGCGAAAGTCTTGCCGCCGGTCGTCAGCAGCACGACTTGCGTCACCGCGAGCGTCAGCGGCAAGTGAATCGTGAAATGCGCTCCCTTGCCCGGTTCGGACCAGGTCGACACCCGGCCGCCGAGCGTCGCCGCTTCCGAACGCACGACGTCCATGCCGATCCCGCGTCCGGCCAGTTCCGTCACTTCGCTCGCGGTCGAAAAGCCCGGGTGGAAAATCAGGTCGGTCACCTCGGCGTCGGACATCTCGTCGTCGTCCGCCAGGAGGCCGGTCGCTTTCGCCTTGCTGCGGATCTTCTCGATATTCAATCCCTGGCCGTCGTCGGAGAACCGGATGACGACTTCGTTGCCTTCTTGCCGGATCTCAACCAGCAGTTCGCCGATCTCGCTCTTGCCGGCGGCGATGCGCTGTTCGCGCGACTCGATGCCGTGGGCGATAGCATTGCGCAACAGGTGTTCGAACGGGCCTGCCATTTTTTCCAGCACGCCGCGATCGATCTCGACGGCGCCGCCTCGGATGTCGAGGTTCACGCGCTTGTTGACTTCCTTCGAGGCCTGGCGCGTCACGCGATACAGGCGCTCGGAAATACTGGCGAACTGCACCATGCGCACGCGCATCAGATCCTGTTGCAATTCGCGCGTCAGGCGCGCCTGGGTCGTCAGGTCGGTACTGGCGCTGTCGATCGTGCGCACCAGGTTCTGCTGCACCGATCCGACGTCGTTCACGCTCTCGGCCATCATGCGCGTCAGTTCCTGCAAGCGCGTGAAGCGGTCGAATTCGAGCGGATCGAATTCGCGGTCGGCGGCATGCGCCATGCGCGAGGTGATCTGCGATTCGGCCTGCATTTCCAGCTCACGCAACTGGTCGCGCAGGCGGCCAACGTTCTCGTGCAGTTCGGACAGGGACTGCCGCAAGCTGCCGACTTCGGTTTCGAGCTTGGAGCGGGCGATCGAGACTTCGCCGGCCTGGTTCACGAGACGATCGAGGATGTCGGCACGTACGCGCACCAGCGGCGTCGGCCCGGTCTGCGCCGGCACGGCCGGCTGGGCAGCGACCGGCGGCGGCGCGGACTTGGTGCGCAGGCTCGGCACCAGGGACGGCAATTCGACCGGTCCGGCCTGGGTGGCATCGGCGGCCGGTTCGGCAGCCGCCGTCGCGACCGGCGTCTCCGGCGCTGCCGCGAGCTCAGCGACGGCCTGCCTGGCCGCTTCCGGGTTCTGCAGCAATTCGAACATGTGCAGACCGGCGTCGTGGCGCGAGAGCAAATCGTCGAGCGCCTGCGACGCCGGAGCGCCGAGCAGCATCAATTGCTCGATGCGAGCTTCCATCTCGTGGAAGTGCTGGCCCAGCGCCATCGCTCCGGCCATGCGCGCGCTCCCCTTCACGGTGTGCAAGAGGCGCAGCAGGCTTTGCGGCGCACCGCGATCCTCCGGCTTCTGCTGCCAGACGCGCAAGGCCTCGCCGATCTGCGGCAACATGTCGCGGCCCTCCTCCACGAACACCGGCATCAGGTCGGCGTCGAGCTCGTCCTTCAAGACCAGCAGTGTCGGGTCGGCCGCGGCCTCGTCCTCACGCACGAATACCGGTTCCGCGAACGGCGCGGCGGTGTGTTCGGTCGCGGCCGGGAGCGCCACTTCGACGACCGGCGGATACGCCGGTTCTTCGCGCAACGGAATGACGTTTCCGGCTTCGGCGAGAGGCTCGTCTGCCAAGCCCGTTTCGCGCTCTTGTTCCGTTTCGCGCTCTTGTTCCGTTTCGGGCTCCGGTTCCAGCTTCGGCTCCGGATCCGTCTCGGCCGGCACTATTTCATCCTCCGCAGCCGCGACGGGTTCGCCATCGGGCACGCCAATCCAGTCATCGACGTCCGCCGGCGGCTCTACGGCCTCGATCTCTTCCCCCGCCGGCGCCTCGTGAACCGCGGCCGCCGCGTCGGCCCGCTCCTGGACCGTCTTGAGCAGATGCTCGAGCAATTGCACCTGGACGGGCTCGTGCTCGGGCATCTCGCCGAGCGCGAACATCTGCAGCATGAAACGGATGCGCTCGAGCGCGTGTTCCATCACGTCATAATCGCCGTCTTCCAGCCGCGCCGGACGGCGCGCCAGGAATTGAAGAACCGCTTCCAGCGCATAGGCGATTTCCTGCAGCGCGGAGAATCCCACCGTCGCCGAGCTGCCAGCCAGGGAATGCGCCGCATGCACCGCGTGCGTCTGCACATGGCGCTCCGGCTCGTGGCGCCATTCGCCGATGTCTTGCGACAGCACGCGCACCAGTTCGTCGGTTTCCGCCAGATAGATGTTGTGCAAAGGAACGCTGATCGTGATGTTGCCGATCTGCCTGACATTGTCGTCGCGTCTCGGTTCGCTCGGCGGAATGCCCGGGAAAGCGATCACCTCCGCGACCGGGGCCACCGCCGGCTCCTCGTCGTCGCCGATCGAAAAGTCGAGTTCGACCGCCGGCTCGTCGTCACTGCGCGCTTCGATACCGCTCACGCTGTCGTGCAGCAAGGCGAAATCGGCGTCGGACAAGCCGATCTCGGTCGCCTCGGGCAAGGCCGGCGGAATGTCGGCATCGTCGGTGGCTGGAACTTCGATCTCCAGCGAAAACCCGCCGTCGCCGCGCGAGACATCCTCGATTTGCGCGCCGGCAGGTGCCGAAGAAACGGGTACCTGCTGCGGCACAGGCGCCGGCGCGGCCGGTGCGGCGGCTGCCGCCTGCGGCTCGTCCCAGGCGAAGGCGCCCCCCGTCTTCACGCGCTCCGCAGCCGCGACCAGCGCCGCCGCGCCGTGATCGGAACGGCCATGCGCCTGCAGGTCGGCGACCCAGTCGGCAAGCACGTCGGCCGCCTTCTCGAGCAGCGCATAGAGTTCCGGATCGCCCGGCCGGGTTTCCGACAGACGCAGGTTCAAGACTTGTTCGACGCTCCAGGCCGCCTCGCCGAAGGTCGTCAGGCCGACCATGCGGCTACTGCCCTTCAAGGTATGGAAGGAGCGGCGCAACGTCGTCAAATGATCCTGGTTATAGGGTTCGGTGCGCGAATGCGGAAGCGTTTCGCGCACACAACCGAGCACTTCCTCCGCCTCGAGCAGGAAGATCTCCAGCAGCTCGGCATCGATCGCCTCGTCGGTCGCCGGCACCGAGGGCGGCGGGACTGCGGGCGCCGACTGGGGAACGTGCAAAGGCACGGTCGCCGTGATGATCTCCGCCAGCGCGTCGCGCGTATGCGCCAGATCGGCATGTGCGAGCAAATCGATCGCCGCGCGCGCACGATCGCCGGCTTCCGGATTGTCGACCAGCGTCGCTTCCAGGCGTATGTGTTCGAGCGATTCCTTGAGTTGTTCCTGCAGGACCGGGTTGTGCGGTTCGATGGAAAGCGAGACCGCCAGCTCCGCCGATTGCTGCTGATGAAAAGCGAGTTCCTCTTCCACCGTTGGCAACGCGGCCGGCGCCGGTTCTTCTCCCGCCGGCGCACCGTTGCCGGCATTCGCCTCCGGGAGCGCGCCGAGATCGAACTCGATTTCCGGCGCCGGCGCCTCAGGCTTTTTTTCGATCAGTTGCGCATGAAACACGCCCTCCTGATCGTCGAAGGAAAAGCGCTTGCGGGCGCCGTCCGGGTTGAGCTGGAGCGTCTCGATGAAGAAGCTCAGGGCGCCGACGTTGCGCGCGACATGCTGAAACGCTTCGCGGTCCGGCGTCTCCGGGTTTTCGATGAAACGCCTGACGGCCGCATGCACATGCCGCACCGCGCGCATCGCGTCGTCCTGGTCGAGCACGGCCAACGCGCCTTCGATCTGATGCAGCACCGGGCCGATCTGATCGAGCCCGGCACGCTGCGCCGGATCGTTGAAATATTCGTCGAGCGTCTTTTCCACCTGCCGCAGGCTCGATTGCATCTCAGAGGCCAGCACCGTCATCGTCTGGCGCTGCTGCGCCTGCTTCGACATGTCGTCGAGCCAGTCCTCGGCCGCCGCGGCGCGCGGCTTCTCGCCGGCGACGATGGCCAGGAGGCGCGCGGTCATGGCATCTGCGCGTGCCGCGAAGTCGTCCGGCAGTTGCGCGATATTGTTGAGCGCGTTCTCGACGAACAGCAGGCTGGTGGCGATCTCGAGGCCGATGGCATCGCCCGGATTCGCGTGCGCCGCATGACGCGCGATGCCGTTCAATTCCCGCAGCAGCTTCGACAAGGCGTTCGACTTCAGGCGGACGCAAGCCTCGGCCAGGCTAGTCATCTCCTGCTCGAAATTTTCGCCAGCGCCGGCATCGCCGCCGGCGATCCGGTTCCACGCATTCTTCGCCTGCGACAAGCGCTCCTTGGCCGCGATCAGCGCCTCGACATCGATTTGCCCGTAGCGCTTCTTTTCGTAGTCGGCCGGCACCGCGCCGCCGATCTGGTATGCGGCCTGGATCTGCCGCACGCGCGGCGGCGGATTGTCGGCGCGCGCGATGAAGAACAGGGCGTCGCGCAACAGGCGCTCGGTGATGCTGGATGAGCCCTCCGACAAGCGCCGCAATTGCAGGTTGATGCGTGCGAACAGCTGTTTGATATAGATCTCGCCCGGTACGCTGCCGGAAGCGACCGCATCGGCGAAACCATGCATCACCCACCAGAAGCTGCGTGCCTGCGGATTGGATTGCGCCGTCTCGACTTCACCGACGATGTCGCGCATCGCCGCCGCATGCGTCGGGTCGCCGGCGCTCTTCAGGAACGGCAGCAAAGCGCGCTCGAAACGCTTGCGGAGAGCGACGTAATCCGGCTTGCCGGCGGGAACGTGCGCCGGCGGCAGCTGCGGCCGGATCGCCAGGTTCGGAAAGAACAGGTCCGCGGGATGGATGCGTTCCGCGCCGCGCGCCTCGAGCAGTGCCCGATAGTAGGGGAACAAGCGCACCGGCTGATGTTTCGCTCCCGACAGCAGCTCTTCCAGGTATTCGAGCAGCGCCTGATACGCGTTGTCGATGGCGCCCGCGACTTGCTCGCTCAGCTCCAGCTGCTGCGCCTCCATGCGGTCGAACAGATCCTCGACCGTTTCCGTGATCATCGCGATGCCGTCGATATCGACGATCTGCAGCGCGCCGTGCGCCTGGTGCAGATAAGCCTTGGCATGGCGCAGCGACGTCGACCGCGTCTCGGCATCCTGGGTCACCGCTTCGCGCAGTGAAGTCCTGGAACGATTCAGCGCTTCGCGGATTTCGCCCATCACCCAGGACAGCGGCCCGGTGTCGATCGCGTCCGCGTGCTGCGGCGATGAAGTGGAGGTGGTCATGTCTGCCTCGCGGATGTCTTCTGAGGATCGCGGGTTCCTGGCGGCCGGGACTGGCCGCCATTGCGCCCGCGAAGAGGGTTGGCCGACGGTGATTGCGGGCGATTATGCGACGCGGAATCGCGACACCGAGCTCTTCAGCTCTTCCGCCAGCTTCGCCAGTTCGCGAATCGACTGCGCGGTCTGCTGGGTACCTTGCGCGGTATGCTCGGTCGCCGTCAGAATGTTTTCGATGTTCTTCGCCACGCCGTTGGCCGAAGTCGCTTGCCGCTCGGTTTCCGCGGAAATGCCTTGAATCAGTTCCGCCAACTGGTTCGACACGCGCCGGATCTCGGCCAGCGCGGCGCCGGCCGCGTCGGACAGTTTCGCGCCCTCGACCACGCCCTGCGTCGATTTTTCCATAGCCGCGACGGCGTCGTGAGTGTCGGTCTGAATGGTGCGCACCAGCGCGCCGATCTGCTTGGTCGCCTCGCCTGAACGTTCCGCCAGCCGCTGCACCTCTTCCGCAACCACGGAGAAGCCGCGCCCCGCCTCGCCGGCCGAGGCCGCCTGGATCGCGGCATTCAGCGCCAGCACGTTGGTCTGCTCGGTAATGTCGGAAATCAGTTCGGTGATCTCGCCGATCTCCTGCGAAGATTCGCCGAGACGCTTGATTCGCTTCGACGTTTCCTGGATCTGCTCGCGGATCTCGTTCATGCCCTTGATCGCGTTTTCCACCGCGCGGGCGCCTTCCTCCGCCGCCGCCACCGACTGGCGCGCAACGTCGGCCGATTCTAGCGCGGACTTGGAGACGTCGGTAATCTGCACCGCCATCTCGAGAACCGCCTGGCCGGTTTCCTGGATTTCACGCGATTGCTTCTGCGAAGCTTCCAGCAGCTCGTCGGAAATGTTTTGCGCTTCGTTCGACGCGGAAGTCACTCGCTCGGCGGTCTGGGTGACGCGCCCGACCAGGCCGCGCAGCTCTTCCACCGTGTAGTTCACCGAGTCGGCGATCGCACCGGTGATGTCTTCCGACACCGTCGCCTGGATCGTCAAGTCGCCGTCCGCCACTTCCTGCAGTTCGTTCATCAGGCGCAGAATCGCGGCCTGGTTCTGCTCGTTCATGGCCTTCGCTTCTTCCTCCTGCTTCAAGGCCTGCTGGCGCTGCGCTTCCGCGTCCTGGCGCCGCAATTCCGCTTCCTTCGCGCGGTTCTTGGAATCCTGCAGCAGCACCAGCGCGATGCCGGCGGAGGCGATCAGCGCCAGCAAGGCGCATCCCATCATCGCCCAGAACGCCCACGTCAACGAGTCCTGCTCGGCGCGGTAAGTCTTTTGCAGCGTGGTGAGACGCTGCTTGAGCGCTTCGTTTTCGGTAAAGATCAGCTGCTCGGATTGCTTCGCGGCGATGAAGTTCTGCAGATTGCCGAGAATCGACTGCACCGCGGTCTGGTATTCGGCGAACACTTTCTGCAATTCGATCAGCGCTTCGCGCGCGTCCTTGTCCTTGGTGGCCGACAGGCGCAATACCTCGCTGCCGTTCAGGAATCCCTCGGTGATGTCGCGGAAGGTGTTGGTATCCTTGCCGAGCAGGAACGCCGTTTCCGGATTCACGCCTTCGGAAGTCAGGAATTCGTTCGCGCTGCGGCCCAGGCGCTGGGTCAGCATCACCAGTTGGCCGGCGGCGGCGATTTCGCGCGGCGAGGCGCCCCCTTGCGCTTTCAGGGTCGAAATCTGCTCGGTCAATTCGAGCAGCGTCGGCGACAGCGAATTCAGTTTCTGCAGCGTCGAACCGAAACCGGTCAGTTCCTTCTTCAGCTTCAGGATGGTATCGGCCGCTTTGTCGGAGTTGGCCCAGATCTTTTGCGCATCCTTCAGCATCGCTTCCATTTCCGCATCCGGCGGGCTGATCTCGCGTCCTTGATAGTTGCCGCCCTTGGACAGCACGGCCAGGTCGCGATTGAATTCGCGCCGGCTTTCGTCGAGCTGCTTGAAGGCCTCGAGGTTGCCCTGGATCGCGTTCGGCGCCGCCTTACCGATACGCTGCGAGTGCATCAGCGCGTCGCCGGCGATCTGGGTCTGGGTCGAGGTCAGGATCGAGAAATTCGCATTCAGCCACACGAACAAGCCGCCCAGGACGAGCGCGCCGCCGAGCATGAACAGCAGGATGCGCACCTGCTTCTGCAGCGGATACCTGCCGATCAGCGGCAGGCGGATGTCGCCGCTCTTCTGCAGCACGTCGCCGATGACGGTCGCGTTCGGGTTGAGCGTCTGGTTCGGATTCATGCCGCCGGCGCCGGCGCGGCCTGCATGGGCTGCGTCGGGAGCGGAGACAGGCGCCGCCGGCTCGTCCTGTACCAGTACCGTGTTCGCTGCGGGATCCACGGCCTCGGCGCCGGACGTGTCCACTACGGCTCCGCCCTGGACCGCCGACAAGCTGGCCTTGCCGTGCTCGACCACGTTTTCCGCATCGACGATCGCTTCTTCGTCGCGGGAAAGAAACGGTAATTTGAACGCCATACTGAGTCTCCTAAATTGCGGTCTGGGTGCCGTCGACGGTTCTTATTGTCCGACGTGCAGGAATTGCGGGTCTTGTATGATCAGGGAGAGATTGAGTTCGGACCACACATGGGAGTCGCGGTCGATGTAGGACTTGCTGGACCAGGGTTTCGAGGCCTGCCCGCCGTCGCCGTGCAATTCCATGTCGGCGATATTGCGCAATCCCATCACGCGCGATACGAGCAAGCCGCTATTGAACGAAAGCGAGGGCGCGAAGGCGACGATGCGGCTTTCCTTCTCCACCGGAGTCGGCGCCATGCCCTGAAAGCGCGCGAAGTCGACGACGCTGATCAAGTTGCCGCGGACATTCGCCAGGCCGAGAAACCAGTCCTGGGTCAGCGGCACCTTCGTGATCGCGCCGACCGAGACGATTTCACCGGCCTCATGCAGATTCAGCAGCCAGCGCGTCTGCCCGATCATGACACCGAGCTGATTGGCCTGAGCATGCGTGCCGCTGCGCGCGGCCTGCATGCGCTCGACGAGTTGCGCCTGGAATTCGCGCAGGCGCGTGCGGCGCGCCTGCGTATCCGGCTTGCCGAACGGTTCGCCGGCGGGCTTGTCGTTCGCCAGATCGGTGTTGGATTGGGTCATCGCAGGATTTTTCAGCCGAGCGCGGCGATTTTCGCCAGCAGCTCCTGCGGATCGACCGGCTTGACGATGTAGTCCCGGGCCCCTTGACGCAATCCCCAGATGCGGTCGGTTTCCTGACCCTTGCTGGTGCAGATGATGATCGGCACATCCTGCGTATCGGGATCGCGGCTGATGGCGCGCGTGATCTGGAAGCCGTTCTGCCCCGGCATCACTACATCCATCAGTATCAGCTGCGGCTTGTCGGCCTTGATCTTCGACAGCGCTTCCTCGCCGTTCTCGGCGGTCGATACCGAGTAACCGTTCTTGATCAGGATGTCGCTGAGGAAGTAACGTTCGGTGGGAGAATCGTCAACGATGAGGACTTTTTGAATAGGCATCTTCAACAACCTTTTTTGCAGTGTGATTATTTTCCGTCCGTCTTGGCGGCGTATTCGCGCACGGTCTTGAGCAGGCTGTCCTTGGTGAAGGGCTTGGTCAGATAGGCGTCGGACCCGACCATGGCGCCGCGCGCACGATCGAACAAGCCATCCTTGGACGAGAGCATGATGACAGGCGTCGCATGGAACTTCGCGCTCTTCTTGATCAGTGCGCAGGTCTGATAGCCGTCGAGGCGCGGCATCAGGATGTCGCAGAAAATCAGCGCCGGCTTGTGGTCGTTCATTTTCGCGAGCGCATCGAAACCGTCGTCGGCAAGGACCACCTGGTATCCCGCCTGCCCCAGAAAAATTTCTGCCGATCGTCGAATCGTGCTGCTGTCGTCGATCACCATGATTTTCAAACCTGCGCTATCCGGTGATGTTGTCATGGCGTCATCTCTCTAAACTTCGACCAATATACGGCGCAACTGTAACAAAAAGCAAGATGCTTTAGAACAACTTCTCCAAACGGAATTCCCTTTCGCCGCCTGCTTTCCAAGGAAAGTTTGCGGAATCACAAGAAGGGAAGCTGCCCTTTCGGAATTTGTCAGATGGCGACCATCTCGAAGTCTTCCTTGCGGGCACCGCATTCCGGACAGGTCCAGTTCATCGGCACGTCCTCCCAACGCGTTCCCGGTGCGATGCCTTCGTCCGGCAAACCCGCGGCTTCGTCGTAAACCCAGCCGCAGATCAGGCACATCCAAGTCTTGAATTCTTCTTTCGCTGTTTCGTTAATGCTCACGGCCGACTGCCCTTCAAGTAAAATGCAAAGTCGGATATCTTAACCCAAAGCAGTACCAAATCACGCTCGATCCGTCTCCCGTGCAAAACCAAACCTCCCCGCTCGTACTGACCTTCGGCGCCTCCGACCCGGTCGGCGCCATCGGCATCCAGGCCGATCTCGCCGCCTTCGCCGCGATGGGCTGCCACGGCCTGTCGGTCGTCACTTCCATCCTGATCGGCGACACGACCCAGGTCGAGGATGCCCAGGCAGTCGACGCCGATTGGGTGGCCGACCAGGCGCGCGTCATCCTGGAAGACATGACCATCGGCGCCTTCAAGGTCGGCACCATCGGCAGCATCGAGAACGTGTCGGTGATCGCAGAGATCGTGTCCGACTATCCCGATGTGCCGTTGATACTCGATCCCTTCGTCACGGCGCTGCCGGACAACGGTCCGGAAGGCGAGGATCTGCTGGTTGCCGTCCGCGAGCTGCTGATTCCGCAAACGACGCTGCTGCTCGTTTCCACGGTCGAGCTGGCGCGGCTGGCGGAGACCTGGCGCGAGCCGATGACGGAGGACATGCTGACCGCGGACGCGATGCGCATCATCGAGATGGGCTGCGAATTCCTGTTCGTGACCGGCACGCCGACCGACGTGCACGATGTCGCCAACACCTTGTTCGACGAAACGGGCGTCGTGCGCGCGGACAACTGGCAGCGCGTCGCCGGCTCGTTCTCGGGCGCCGGCACGACATTGTCGGCGACCATGGCGGCGCTGCTTGCCAACGGCCTTGACGTGCCGGAAGCGGTGGTCGAGGCCCAGGAATTCACGATCGCTGCGCTCGCCAACGCACAACGGCTCGGCATGGGCAAGCTCGTTCCGGACCGTTATTTCTGGGCGCGAGAAGCCGACGCCAACCAACAATAATTTTCTTTTTCTACCGTATATGACTTCCAGGAACGATACCCTGTTCGCCCGCGCGCAACTCTCCACGCCGGGCGGCGTGAATTCGCCGGTGCGCGCCTTCCGCTCGGTCGGCGGCACGCCGCGCTTCATCACCCGCGCCGAAGGCCCGTATTTCTGGGATGCCGACGGCAAACGCTACATCGATTACATCGGCTCCTGGGGTCCGGCCATCGTCGGCCATGCGCATCCGGCCGTCATCAAGGCGGTGCAGGATGCCGCCGCGCGCGGCCTATCGTTCGGCGCACCGACCGAAGGCGAAATCGAGATGGCCGAGGAAATCTGCCGCCTCGTGCCGTCGATCGAGCAAGTGCGATTGGTGTCGTCGGGCACCGAAGCGGCGATGAGCGCCTTGCGCCTCGCTCGCGGCGCCACCGGCCGCGACACGATCATCAAGTTCGAGGGCTGCTATCACGGTCACGCCGATTCGTTGCTGGTCAAGGCCGGCAGCGGCCTGCTGACCTTCGGCAATCCGACCTCCGCCGGCGTGCCGGCCGACTTCGCCAAGCACACGCTGGTGCTCGACTACAACGACTGCCAGCAACTCGAAGACGTGTTCCGGGACATGGGCGACAAGATCGCCTGCGTGATCGTCGAACCGGTGGCGGGCAACATGAATCTCCTGCCCGCGACGCCCGAATTCCTGCAGACCATGCGGCGCCTGTGCTCGCAGCATGGTTCGGTGCTGATCTTCGACGAAGTGATGTGCGGCTTCCGCGTCGGCCTCGGCGGCGCCCAAGCCTTGTACGGCATCGCGCCGGACCTGACGGTGCTCGGCAAGGTGATCGGCGGCGGCATGCCGGTCGCGGCCTTCGGCGGCCGCGCCGACATCATGAAGCACCTGGCGCCGCTGGGTGCCGTCTATCAGGCGGGCACGCTGTCCGGCAATCCGGTGGCGGTCGCGGCCGGCATGGCAACCCTGAAACTGATCCAGGAACCGGGTTTCTACGAGGCGCTCGGCGGGCAGACCGCCAAGCTCGTGCAAGGCCTGGCGGCGGCCGCCAAGGAAGCCGGCGCCGTGTTCTGCGCGAATTCGGTCGGCGGCATGTTCGGCGTCTACTTCGCGCAAGACATTCCGCAGTCCTATGCTGCCATGATGGAATGCGACAAATCGAAATTCAACGCCTTCTTCCATGCGATGCTCGACGAAGGCGTGTACCTGGCGCCGTCCGCGTTCGAGGCCGGCTTCGTGTCGGCGCAGCACGACGATGCCGTCATCGCGGCGACCGTGGCGGCATCGAAGAAGGCCTTCGCCCGCCTCGCCTGAATCCCTCTTGAAGAAGCCCGCAACGGCGCCCCGCCCGGGGCGCCGTTTTCAATGTAGCCAGCCGCGCTTGCGGAAGTACAGGAAAGGCGCGACGGCGCTGGCCAGCATCAATCCCAGCGCGAACGGATAACCGAGATTCCAGTTCAGCTCCGGCAGGATCCGGAAGTTCATGCCGTAGATGCTCGCGATCAGCGTCGGCGGCAGGAAGGCGACCGACGCCACCGAGAAGATCTTGATGATCTTGTTCTGGTTGATGTTGATGAAGCCGACGGTCGCATCCATCAGGAAGTTGATCTTGTCGAACAGGAAGGCGGTGTGGCCGTCGAGCGACTCGATGTCGCGCAGGATCTGGCGCGCTTCCTCGAACTGGTCGGCATTGAGCAGGCGCCCGCGCATCAGGAAGCTGACCGCGCGCCGCGTATCCATCATGTTGCGGCGGATGCGGCCGTTCAAGTCTTCTTCCTGGGCGATCGCATTGAGCGCGTCGGCGGCATCCTGGTCGGTCAGGCGCTTCTGCAGCACGCGCCGGCTGACGTCTTCCAAGCTCTGGTAGATCCCTTCGAGCGCGTCCGCGGAGTACTCGGCGTCGGTCGCGTACAGGTCGAGCAGCACGTCCTTGTAATCCTCGATCGAACCGGGGCGCAGCCTGGCCCGCATGCGCACCAGGCGGAACACAGGCAAATCGTCCATGTGGACCGAGAACAGGATGTTCTTGGAAAGAATGAACGCGACCGTGACGATGCGCGACGGGCCGTCGTCCTCTTCCAGCAGGAAATCGGTGCGCAGATGGAGATCGCCGTTCTCCGCTTCGTAATAGCGGGCCGAGGCCTCGATATCCTTGACCTCGTCTTCGTCGGGCAACGTGACGCCGTAGATGCTCTTGACCCAGGCACGCTCGTCGTCGTTCGGATCGGTCAGGTCGACCCAGATCGGCGCGGCGTTCTCGAGATCTTCGCGCGTCTCGATGTTGACTTGATTCAGCCGGCCGTTCTGCAATACGAATACGTTAATCATGCGCTTCCTTTGCCGCGCGCGGGGATTGCCGCGCGCGGTTGCCCTGCAAGGCTGTTTGCAGGTCGTTGAATTCGTGGGAACGCGGCCATGATCGAGGCCTGGACGCGCCGCCCGCCAAAATGCCGGCGAGAGGCGCTTGCGGAATGGGGAAGCGCTATCTTGCCGGAACGCCGTCTAGCGACGGCCGATAACATGTACTGGGACTCCCCAAGACGGGTCTCCGAAAAGCGAAACAGCGCAAGTGTACTTTCAACGCGAGGCCGAGGCAAGGCAGGACCGCGCAAAATCAGCGTACGGCGCGTTCGATGGCCTTTTCGCGAAGATCGGCGCCCGCATTGCCGGCGGCGGAGGCCGGCGGCGCGGGCGGCGCCTTGGGCGCCTCGACGCCGCGCGTGTCGTGCAATTGAACGGCGCGGCTGTCGGCCGCTTCCTTGCCGCACTCGACGTTCGAATACACGACCTTGCCGTCGATCGTGCACTTGCGGATCGGCGCGGCCGGCGCCTGCTGGGCTTGCTGCACCTGTTGCACGGCCGACGTCTTCTGGAACGAGGACCAGATCTCGCCGAACAGGTTCTTGTCCTGCCGCATCGATACCAGTCCCAGGACCGCCACGAAGGCCAGCAGCCCCATCACGACGGCCACCATCACCAGGCTCAGTCCGCGTTGCGGACTCAGCGTCCTTTTCTTCATCGTCGTCTCCCTCATCTAGGCAATTCGGCCGCGCCCATGCGGCGCAGGATCACGTTGGTGCGTCTGGCAAGGTAACCCGAACCGCGATGGCGGTCGTAAAAGCGCGGATTGGGCAGCATCACGGCGAGCTGGGCCGCCTGCGCCGGCCCGAGTCCGGCCGCCGAGACGCCATAATAATGCTGCGCGGCGGCCTCGGCGCCGAACACGCCGTTGCCCCACTCCACGACGTTCAGGTAAATCTCGAAGATTCTTTCCTTGTCCATTACCATCTCGATCATGAAGGTGATCACGAATTCCTGCACCTTGCGCACATAACTGCGCTCGCCCGACAGGAAAAGATTCTTCGCCAGCTGCTGCGTGATGGTCGAGCCGCCGGCAACGATCTTGCCCTTCTTCGCGTTCTTTTCGTACGCCTTTTGCAGGGCTTCCCAATCGACGCCTTCATGTTCGGAAAAATTGGAATCCTCGGCGGCGATGATGGCGCGTTTCAGATGATTCGAAATGCGGTTGTACGGCACCCACTTGTGCTTGAGCTTGGCCTTCGGGTTCTTTTCCTGCAAAAGCTCCAGCTGATGCCGCATGAAACTGGTGGAGTCCGGGTTATGGCCGGTCCACCACAGAATCTGCACGAAGAAATAGAGTTGCAGCGCCAGCACCAGGGCCAGCGGCGCGACGATCAACCACAGCAATATCCTGCGCCCTTTCTTTTTCATTCTTGCTCCTCCCGCGCCCTCCTCCCGGGCGTCTACCGCAGCTTGCCGCGCAACTCCCGCAAGACCGGCGCCGTCTCCGGCCGCACGCCCCGCCACACGAAGAACGCCTCGGCGGCTTGCTCGACCAGCATGCCGAGTCCGTCGCGAACCGCCGCGCCGTGTTCCTGCGCAAAACGCATGAAGACGGTCGGCGCCGCCCCATACATCATGTCATAGGCCAGCGTTCCGGCGCCGAATACTCGCGGCGGCACCGGCGGCAGATCCGCCGCCAGGCTGGCCGAAGTCGCGTTGACGACGATGTCGAACTTGTCCTGCAAAGTCTCGAAGGCGCTCGCCTCGACCGTTCCCTGTCCGCCGAAGCGCCGCGCCAGGTCTTGCGCCCGTTCCGGTGTCCGGTTGGCGATCACGAGCCGCGCCGGCCGTTCGTCCAGCAACGGCAGCACCGCGCCGCGCGCCGCGCCGCCCGCGCCGAGCAACAGGATGCGCTTGCCGGCCAGCGGTACGCCGGCGTTGCGCGCGATATCGGCCACCAGGCCGACGCCGTCGGTGTTGTCGCCGACGATGCGGCGCACGCCGCCGTGCCGCTCTTCGAATATCAGCGTATTGACCGCGCCGGCGGCCAGCGCGCGGGCGCTCAATTCATCGGCCAGCTCGCAGGCATCGAGCTTGAACGGCACCGTGACATTGGCGCCCTTGCCGCCGCTTTCCATGAACGCCCGCACGGTTGCGGCGAAGCCGCCGAGCGGCGCCAGCAAACGTTCGTACACGATCGGCTGCCCGGTCTGGGCGGCGAAGCGCGCATGGATCTCGGGCGACTTGCTGTGCGCGATCGGATTGCCGATCACGACGTAACGATCGAGTCCGTTCAATTCGCGCCTCCGCGCAGGTCTGCCTGCAATGCGTCTTCGCGCGTGAACTTGAAGCGCGTGATGATTTCCCAGACGTCGTCCTTGTCGGCCGAGCGCATGTTGTCCGGAAAGCGCCCGAAAGGCGCGGCGCGGCGCACGATGCGCAAGGCCGCGCGGTCGAGCGCGGCATTGCCGGAGCTGCGTTCGACGCGCGGTCCGCCGTCGCGCTCGTAGATGGAGCCGTCCTGGAAGATCGGGATATAGACGACCAATTCGCCGTACAGCTTCCTGCCGTTCTCATGCGGGAAATTCAAGGTGCCGAATTTTTCGATCCGGTCTTGCAGGGACTTGTAATACATGGCGTAGCCGACTTCGCGCGTGCTCGGCGTGATCTGCGTTTTCTTCGGCCGCTTGTTGTAGTCCTCGATGTTCTTGGCGATCTCGGCTTCGCGGCGCGCGATTTCGCGGGCGTCGAGCATGTCGAACCCGTCCTGCGCGGTTTCGCGGCGCCGCTCGGTATCGCTCGTCAGGGGTGCCGTCACCGCGCTCTTCTTCGTCAGCTGGGACATCAGCTTGCGCTGCGCCTCTTCGAGTTCCTCGACGCGGCGTTTCGCGACCTTGATGCTGTCGCCGTCCTCGCTCTTGCTCATGTTGGGCAGCGGCGATTTCGCGCGCCCGCTCGCGGCATTGCCGCCGCCGTCCAGGTTGGCCTGCGCCAGCGCCTCGGCGTTGAGCGGCCGCTTGTCGTGCTTGGCATTGACCAGGATGACTTCGAGGCCGGGATCGGCCGGCTTGAACCGGAACGCGTCGGGGGCGGCGAAGCGCACCGCCAGCAATGCGGCATGCGCCGTAATCGAAATGGCAACGGCGATCGATAACGTGCGGTCTTGCAAAACGAACTTCACGCGTCGGCTGGCTGGCGATGGTTGAAGGAAAGCATTTTACGACAAGGGTACTGCGCTAACCGAAGTTTCGGCTAGCCCTGTACCGATTCCACACCCGGCGTTGCTTCCCCGGCAATCGGTTCCGGCGCAGGATCGCCCCCGGCTTCGACGGCCTCCCCGGCGGCGCCTTCGTCGGCGTCCTCGAGCAACTCGTCGATCGGTTCGACCTCGCCGGATGCGACTTCGAGCAGCCGGGCCTCGACGGCCAGGTCGACTTCATCCCAGCGAACGATATCCAGTTTCACGTGCGCGCCGCGCGGCGTCTGCGGCATGCCGGACATGCGGATGACGAGCGGAATATCCGTCAGGCGCACCACCTCGTCCTTCAGCACCACGGCGTCGACCAGCTTGGCGTTTTCCTGGCCCAGCCAGCGCAGGCACCAGTAGCGTTCCATGTCGGCCTGGAAATCGGCGTAGGCGGTATAGGCGGCATCAAAGGCCGACACGATCGCGAACAAGTCGGCATCCTTGGGCTTGAACGGCGCGGCCAGCGGCGCGGTGACGCCATGCTCGACGCAGGCCAGTATCTGCCATTGGTTCACCAGATCGGTATAGCGGCGCAGCGGCGAGGTGCTCCAGGCGTATTGATCGACGCCGAGACCTTGGTGCGGCGCCGCGTGCGTCAGCATGCGCACCTGCATCTTGCCCCAGCCGCTCTTGATCTGGGTGCGGTAGATGCCGGGGACGCCGTGGTCGTGCATCAGCCGGCCCCAGCTGCTGTTGGCGAAGATCATCAGCTCGGCCACGATCTTGTCGAGCGGCGCGCCGCGCTTGCGGCGCACGATGGAGACGACGTCGTCTTCGACGTAGAAATTGAAATCGACGCGATTGGTCTGCTCCGGCTTCAGGCCGAAGGCCTCGCGTTTGGCCATCCGTCCCTTCTCGAGCGCCTGCGCCCATTGCCATAGCAACGCGATCTCGGCCTTGTGCGGATAGTCGCCGGCGCCGGCGGCAAGGTTCTCCTCTGTCACCAGCGCATCGAGATCGTTGTGGCGCAGGTTGGCGGCGATCGGCACGCATTCCGCCCGGGTCTCGGCTGCGACCACCGACCAGTCGGCGGGATCGAGCGTCGCATAGAGCGACACCGCCGGGCAGTTCTTGCCTTCGGCCAAGGTGAAGATTTCGACCAGCGAATCGGGCAGCATGGTGATCTTGTCGCCGGGCATGTACACCGTCGACAGGCGCTGACGCGCGATCGCGTCGATCGCATCGCCGCGCTTGATGCCCAATCCCGGCGCCGCGATATGGATGCCGACGCGCACCTTGCCGTCGTCCAGCGTCTGCACCGAAAACGCATCGTCGATCTCGGTGGTCGTCACGTCGTCGATCGAGAAGGCGGCGACCGGCGCCAGCGGCAAGGCCGGCACCTGCGGCACGGTGAGCGCAGGAAAACCGGTGCCGCGCGGGAAATACTCCAGCAGGAACTTCGAGAAATGCAATTCCTTGGCGGAAGCGATGCCGCCCGCCGCCAGCATCAGGCGCTGAGGCGACGTCTGCAATTCGTTGCAGGCCGCTTCGAGCGCCTTGTATTCGATGCTGTTCTTGTCCGGCTTGAACAGCAATTGCCGGACGCTTTGCTTCATGGTGTCCGGCAAGCGATGCGCCTTCAACTCCTCGACGTATTGGGCCTGGATCGCGGCTTGCTGTTTCTTCTTCTCGATGCCGGCCAGAGCGGCCTTCAGCGATTCCTCGGGCGCCGCTTTGTAGCGTCCCTTGCCCTTCTTGTAGAAATAGATCGGCGCCGATTGCAGGCGCAACAGCAAGCCGGCGGCCTCGGCCGGAAGCGGCGCATGGCCGAAATATTCGGCGCCCAGGTCGGCGAAGCCGAACTCTTCCTCGCCCGCCACTTCCCACAGGAAATCGATATCGATATCTTCGGCTTGCTTATGCGCTTCGGCCAGCAACTCGGCCGGCGACGGCGATGCGAATTGCAGCATCACATCGCGCGCCTTGACCTTGGTGCGCTTGCCGGTCGGCAATTCGACCTGGTAGGCTTCGCCTTGTTGCGAGAGCACGGCGCCGGCCTTGAAATCGCCGGATTCTTCGAAAAAGAGATTCATTCTGTTCTTGTCTGTTTGAGTCGCCGCGTATCAGGCCGCCGCTTGCAGCAGCGGCTCCGGCACGGGATGGGTTGCCGCCGCCGGGAGGCCGGCGCCGGGGATCGCTCCCGGCAATCGGACCCCGGCCAGCGCCGGCAGGAATACTTCGGTCACCAGCAGCAGGCCGTTCCTGCGCCGGTAGAGGCAGCGCCGGGCATGCAGCGGCACGCTGAACGCACCGATACCGAGCGCCGCGGCGGCGCGCCGCGCCAGCGGATGCTCGGCCCGCAGCCGCGCATACTGCAATTTTCCGCGCACGACGCGCGGATCACCGAACAAGGTGGTGCCGAGCGAGCGCTCGCCGAGCGAGTTGAAGAACGGCCAGTCGGATGCGGTCGCGCCCAGAGGCACGATCGTGTGGGCATAGACGACCGGCACGCCGTCGCATTCAAGAAGCACTTCCCGTTCCTGCACCGGCGCGCGGCGCGCGAGACCGACCAGCGCGAATTCGTCGGCCAGGCAAACGCCATGTCCCTGCCGCAAACGCCGCACCCGGAAATGGCCGCTGCGCGCGATCAATTTCTTGGTCAGGGACATCAAGTCCGTGAGCCAGCCGCGCATGGCGTTGGAGGGATGGACGCCGTTGGCATGCGCATGCCAGCGCGCCAGGCGCGTGCGCCGCATCACCGCGCCCTTTCGTGCGGCCGATCCGGTCCGCTTCCGGGCGGCACTCCGCAAAAGGCAAGCACGTCGTCGATATGGTCGGCGAAATCCGAGATGCCATGATCGCTGCCGTCGATGACGCGCTGGCGGGCATGCGGATAATGCTCCACCATCTCGCGCCAGTCCAGCACTTCGTCGCCGGTCGCGGCGAGCAGGAAATAACGTTCCGGCCGGCTGATCGCCGCGACCGCCAGCGCCTTCAATTCATCGATGTATTCGCGCTTGAATTCGAAGCGCTCGTCCGAATGATAGGCCGTCGTCACGCCGACATAACTTTCCAGGTCGCGCGGCGGCTTGACGGCCGGGTTCAGGAGGACCGCCTTGCAGCCGATCCGTTCCGCCAGCCAGGTCGCATAATAGCCGCCGAGCGAAGAACCGATCAGCGCCAGCTCCTGCGGCGGCACCGTCGCGGCGATGCGCTGCGCGAGTTCGATCGCCGCGCGCGGCGACGCCGGCAACTGCGGACATTCATATTGCCCGCGCCAGCCCGTTTCCCGGAGACGATCGGCGATCATGCGCGCCTTGAAGGACAGCGGCGAAGAGCGAAAGCCGTGCAGATACAGGATCATGGGAAGACTTATCGGGCCGGGACGCCTGCCAAGGCATCGAGCAGTTTCTGATGGACGCCGCCGAAGCCGCCGTTGCTCATCACGAGAATGTGGTCGCCCGGCCGGGCGGCGCGCACGACGGCCTCGACCAGCAAGGCCAGGTCGTCGAAAGCTTGCGCCTTGCCGCCCAAGGAAGCGAGGGCCGCACCCAGATCCCAGCCGAGCGCATCCTTGCCGCTCTTGGCGCCGTAGCCGAACACCAGGTCGGCGTCGGCCAGGCTGCCGGGCAAGGCATCCTTCATCGTGCCGAGCTTCATGGTGTTGGAGCGCGGTTCGAGCACCGCGAGAATGCGCCGGTCGTCATCCTTGCCGATCTTCTTGCGCAGGCCGGCCACCGTGGTCGCCACCGCGGTCGGATGATGCGCGAAATCGTCGTACACGGCGATGTCGTTGACCGTCCCGCGCAACTCCATGCGGCGCCTGACGCTTTCGAACCGGGCCAGCGAGGCGATCGCCTGCGCCGGCGGCACGCCGACATGGCGCGCGGCCGCGATCGCCGCCAAGGCATTCATGCGGTTGTGCTCGCCGGTCAACGTCCATTCGACCGTGCCTTGTCTTTCGCCGCGGAATGCCACGTCGAATCGGCCATCCTCGTGTGTCCACAGGCCCCAGTCGCTCGTGCCGTCGCCGCCGAACCATTCGCATTCGCTCCAGCAGCCGCGCTCGATCACGCGTCGCAACGAGGCTTCGGCGCCGTTGGCCACGACACGTCCGAGCTTGGGAATCGTACGCACCAGGTGATGGAATTGCGTCTCGATGGCGCCGAGGTCCGGAAAGATATCGGCATGATCGTATTCAAGATTGTTCAGGATCGCCGTCTTCGCCCGGTAATGGACGAACTTGCTGCGCTTGTCGAAGAAGGCCGTATCGTATTCGTCGGCCTCGATCACGAAAAAGGACGAGTCGGCGCCCTTGCCGGACAAGCGAGCGGATATGCCGAAATTCAGCGGCACGCCGCCGATCAGGAAACCCGGATGGTAACCGGCGTCCTCGAGTATCCAGGCCAGCATCGACGAGGTCGTGGTCTTGCCGTGCGTGCCGGCCACCGCCAGCACCCATTTGCCTTGCAGGATATGTTCGCCGATCCATTGCGGGCCGGAGATGTAAGGCAAGCCGCGATCAAGGATTTCCTCCATCAGCGGATTGCCGCGCGAGATCACGTTGCCGATTACGAACAAGTCGGGGCTCAACGAGATCTGGGAAGGGTCGTAGCCTTCGATCAGCTCGATGCCCTGCGCAGCCAGTTGCGTACTCATCGGCGGATAGACATTGGCATCGCAACCGGTCACCCGATGACCGGCTTCCTTGGCGAGTACCGCGAGCCCCCCCATGAAGGTGCCGCAGATGCCGAGAATATGAATATGCATTGTAGAATTCAGGGTTCGCGGAACGCGGTGTGCGTGTCCGGCAAAGCGTGGAGTAACGAAATACGCGATTTTACCCGACCGGCGTCGGCAGTTGCCGCCGGTTCCGAGGAAATGCGAGCAAGCTCCCGCAAGACGTTGAATTTTTCATCCAGAACCGCTGCGCCGCCCCTTCCCTCCAACCGGTATGCCGGCCGAACGGGTGCCGGTCGTTCTCATATCATTTGTTCGTCATGAATTCCGATTACGCTTCCGATCGCGATCAACTCCGTGCCGAAATCGCCGCCGCGGCTGCCCGCTTGATCGCCGAAGGCGGCGCTGACTATGGCACGGCCAAACGCAAGGCGGCCAAGCAGATCCTCGGCAATGCCAGGATCCAGGGCGATATCCTGCCGGACAACAGCCAGATCGAAGAAGAAGTCCGTATTTATAATGAGCTGTTCTTTGGCGATACCCAGCCCGCCCGCCTGCTGCATTTGCGCAAGCTTGCCTTGCAAATCATGCAAGAATTGGAGGAATTCAATCCTTACCTGACCGGCGCCGTCTTCAACGGCACGGCGGGCGAGCATTCCGACATCCACTTGCAATTGTTCACCGAAAGCGTCAAGGACGTCGAAATCTTCTTGCTCAATAAGAACGTGAATTTCGACGTCTCCGAAACAAGCCATTTCAAAAACCGGGGCGAGCCGGTGGAGACCTTGAGTTTCATGTGGCGCAACGAAGGAATTCATCTGGCACTGTACGAAACCGACGACTTGCGCGGGGCGATAAGGATGTCGCCGGACGGCAAAACGGAGCGCACGGACATGGCGGGTCTCGCTACCTTGATAGCGGAAAGCGAATCCGAATGAAACGAAACATCCTGTTAATCACGCCGGTTGCCCTATTATTCATGGCGATCGGTATCTATTTTGGAAATCAACGGGTAGCGCCCACACCGGCGGAGCCGACGGCGGCATCCTTGCTCCTTGCCCAGACCCTGCCTGACAGTGCAGGAAAGGCGCAGTCATTATCACAATGGAAAGACCGCCCTCTCGTGGTCAATTTCTGGGCAACCTGGTGCGCCCCCTGCGTGGAAGAAATGCCGGAACTCTCGGGGCTGCAAGCCGAAGTGGCCGCCCGGCATATTCAAATCATTGGAATTGGCATTGATTCTCCTTCCAATATCGCTGAATTTTCCCAAAAATACAAAATCGGCTATCCTCTCTATGTTGCCGGGATGAGCGGCAACGAACTTTCCAAAAGGCTGGGAAACCAAGCAGGCGGCCTACCATTTACCGTTCTTATCGGCTCGGATGGGCAGGTAAAGCAAACCTATTTGGGACGTTTGAAGTTCGAAGAATTGCGCCGCGACTTGGCCACCCTACATTAACTTGTAGATATTTTCTCTTGCCAATCTACGATATTTGGCGGCAAAATGCGCCATCGTCGTCAAACGGAGTTTGATGTTCATGGCAAAAAACCTCCTTCTGCTCAACGGACCGAACCTGAATCTGCTCGGTACGCGCGAGCCTGAAGTCTATGGAGCAAGCACGCTTGCCGATATTGAGCGCGCGGCCACGGCACAAGCACATGCCGAAGGCGCAAAGCTCGCTTGTTTTCAAAGCAACCATGAAGGAGCCTTGATCGACCGGATTCATGCGGCAAAAAGCGATGGCATTGACGCCATCATCATCAATCCGGGTGGCTTGACGCATACCAGCGTGGCCTTGCGCGATGCATTGGCGGCGGTCGCCATACCGTTCATCGAGATGCATATCTCGAATGTTCATCAACGGGAAGCATTCCGCCATCATTCTTTCCTTTCCGCGATCGCCGTCGGCGTCATTTGCGGCCTGGGCGTCGATGGTTACCGGCTCGCCCTTGATTTCGCGCTCAAAAAGCTCTAATTTTCATTATCTAGCTACAATTCGGCGCAAAACGCCTATAATTGTCGCCTTGTTTTTCCGAGTCTTATAAAAACACTCAAGGGATTTCATATGGATCTACGCAAGCTCAAGACGCTGATCGACCTGGTCGCGGAATCGGATATCGCCGAATTGGAAGTCACGGAAGGTGAAAGCAAGGTCCGTATTGTCAAATCTTCTTCCGCGCCGCAAGGACCGGTCATGATGATGCAGCCGCAGGCCGTCACCCATACGGTTCCGGCCGCTTCCGCACCGGCTGCGGCGGCAGCGCCGGCGCCGGCGGCAGTTGCGCCGGCCGAACCGCAAGGCCATATCGTCAAATCGCCGATGGTCGGCACCTTCTACCGCGCTTCGGCTCCCGGCGCCGCGCCCTTCGTCGATGTCGGCAGCGCTGTCAAGGAAGGCGACACGCTCTGCATCATCGAAGCGATGAAGCTTCTCAATGAGATCGATGCCGAAGTCAGCGGCACGATCAAGCAAATCCTGGTTGAAAACGGGCAGCCGGTCGAATTCGGACAGCCGTTATTCGTGATCGGTTAAGGCCGTCCGCGCCGGCCGCCGCACCTCTTCGTGCGGCTCGGCGCCTCGTTCTTGATTCAGTATCAATCCCTGCAACGCTGCCGGATATCCTGAACCATGTTTGAAAAAATCCTCATTGCCAATCGCGGCGACCAGCCGCGCAGCGGCGCAGCGACGAAGTCAAAATGCATAGCTGCCGAAGGCAGCCAAAGCGGTTTCGCCGCGGAGTCCACTCATGTTTGAAAAAATACTTATCGCTAACCGCGGCGAAATCGCTTTGCGCATCCAGCGCGCGTGCCGCGAAATGGGCATCAAGACGGTCGTCGTCCATTCCGAAGCCGACCGCGACGCCAAATACGTGAAACTGGCGGACGAGTCGGTCTGCATCGGCCCGGCGCCGTCGACGCAAAGCTATTTGAATATGCCGGCGATCATCAGCGCGGCGGAAGTGACCGATGCCGAGGCGATCCATCCCGGCTACGGCTTCCTGTCGGAAAACGCCGATTTCGCCGAACGCGTCGAGAAATCCGGCTTCGTCTTCATCGGCCCGCGCCCCGAATCGATCCGTATGATGGGTGACAAGGTCTCCGCCAAGCAGGCGATGATCAAGGCCGGCGTACCGTGCGTGCCCGGTTCGGAAGGCGCCCTGCCCGACGATCCGAAGGAAATCATCAAGATCGCGCGCAAGGTCGGTTATCCCGTCATCATCAAGGCGGCCGGCGGCGGCGGCGGACGCGGCATGCGCGTCGTCCATACCGAGGCGGCGCTGATCAACGCGGTCACCATGACCAAGACCGAGGCCGGGGCGGCCTTCGGCAATCCGGAAGTCTACATGGAGAAGTTCCTGGAGCAGCCGCGCCACGTGGAGATCCAGGTCCTGGCCGACGAATTCAAGAACGCGATCTGGCTCGGCGAACGCGACTGCTCGATGCAGCGCCGCCATCAGAAAGTGATCGAGGAAGCGCCGGCGCCCGGCATTCCGCGCAAGCTGATCGAACGCGTCGGCGAACGCTGCGCCGACGCCTGCCGCAAGATGGGTTATCGGGGCGCAGGCACCTTCGAGTTTCTGTATGAAAACGGCGAGTTCTATTTCATCGAGATGAACACGCGTGTGCAGGTGGAGCATCCGGTGACGGAAATGATCACCGGCGTCGATATCGTGCAAGAGCAGATCCGCATCGCCGCCGGCGAAAAGTTGCGTTTCCGTCAGCGCGACATCGAATTGAAGGGCCATGCGATCGAATGCCGCATCAATGCGGAAGACCCGTTCAAGTTCATCCCTTCGCCGGGCCGGCTGCAAGCCTGGCACGTGCCGGGCGGCCCGGGAATCCGCGTCGATTCCCACGCCTATGCCGGCTATTTCGTGCCGCCCAATTACGATTCGATGATCGGCAAGGTCATCGCCTACGGCCCGACGCGCGAACAGGCGATCAAGCGCATGCAAATCGCATTGTCGGAAATGGTGGTCGAGGGTATCCTGACCAACATTCCGCTGCATCGCGAATTGATGGTCGATGCACGCTTCATCGAAGGCGGTACCGACATCCATTACTTGGAGCAGAAGCTGGCCCAAAAGCCGGATCTGCCGAAGACGCCGGTGACCGCCTCCAAGAAATAAGGCACTCATGAGCTGGATCGAAATCGTCATCGAAGTTCCCCGCAGCCATGCCGAGGCGTTGTCCGATGCCTTGATGGAAGTGGGCGCGCTGTCGGTGTCGGTCGAAGACGCCGATGAAGGCACCGAGGCGGAGAATCCGCTGTTCGGCGAACCCGGCATGGAGCCTGAGCAGCTGGCCTGGGAACGCAGCCGGGTCGTCGCGCTGGCCGACCTGCATGCCGACCACGCCGTCATGGTGGAAGCCGCGGCGGAATTGTGCGACCTCGATCCGGCGATGCGTTACACCACGCGCGCCGTAGCCGAGCAGGACTGGGTGCGCCTGACGCAGTCGCAATTCGATCCGATTCACATCGGCAAGAACATCTGGGTCGTGCCCAGCTGGCACGACGCCCCCGATCCGAATGCGCTCGTGCTGGAACTCGACCCCGGCCTTGCTTTCGGCACCGGAAGCCATCCGACCACCCGTTTATGCATGGAATGGCTGGAGGCGAATGCGCCGCTGCAATTATCGGTGCTCGACTACGGTTGCGGCTCCGGCATTTTGGCGATGGTGGCGAAAAAACTCGGTGCCGATTATGTGGCCGGCGTCGATATCGATCCTCAGGCGATCGAGTCGGCGCGCTACAACAGCGAACGCAATCATTGCGACATCGATTACTACCTGCCCGAGGCGTTCTCGGAGAGCGCGCAAGGGAGGGTCTACGATGTGGTGGTCGCCAACATCCTGTCCAGCCCGCTCAAGCTGATGGCGCCGATGCTGGCCGGCCGCGTCGCGCCGAGCGGCTCGCTCGTGCTGTCGGGCGTGCTCGCTAGGCAAGCCGATGAAGTCATCGCCGCCTATGCGCCTTTCATCGATCTCACGGTCTGGGCCGAGCGCGAAGGCTGGGTCGCCCTTGCCGGCCGGCAGAAAGCGTGAGCGGCCACGGCAATGGCGCTCGCGACCCGCTGCCCGCACTGCCATACGACCTTCCGTGTCGCCCATGACCAGCTGAAGCTGCGCGCCGGCCTGGTGCGTTGCGGCGCCTGCAAGGAAATCTTCAACGGCATCGAGCATCTGCTGCCGCAGGACAAGCCGGCCGCCGCGCCGGCGGCTGCCCCGGCTCCATCCCTCCAACCGCCGGCGCCGCCGGAACCCGCGATCGGCCCCAGCCCGGTCTCGGCAGCGCCGGCGCCGCCCTCGCCTGAAGCGGAAACCGAACCGGAAGCGCCGGCAGGAACCGCCGCGACGCCGACGCCCGATATGGCGGAAGCGCAACCGCCGGCTTCTCCCGGCCGGGAACATGAAGGGCGCTCCGGCGCACCGCCCGCCGAAGCGGCCAAGCCGCGCGGCGACGATCAGGCGATACCCGATTTTTTCGATCTTCTCGAGCTCGACGCCAAGGCAAAAGGAAAAGCGGCCCCGAATGCCGCGGCCGGCGCTCCGGCAGCACCGACCTCTCCCGCCGGCGAAGAAACCTTGCCGCGCCCAGAGACGGAATACGAGGAACACGAGGAACCCGTCGATCCGTTGACGCGCATGACGCTGATGGATTTCCGCGACCGCAGCGACGGCAACGACGAACCCGCGACCACCGAAGCAACCGACGCCGACGCGGCGGGCGGCGGCGATGCCGACCACCTGGACCAGGTGATCGATGAATTGCAAAGCCGCCCGGACCGCCGCAAGCCGCCTCAACGCCGGCCGCGCAACATGCAGCACCTGTCGCAAGAACCGGACGAGGCCGCCGACCTGCCGGATGAAGAGCTCGCGGAGTTGGCCTCTGCCGAGGACGACGCGAACATCGAAGACCTGAGCTTCGTCAAGAAAGCGCGGCGCCGCGAACGCTTCGGCCCGCTGGTGCGCTGGACGCTCGGACTCGGCTCGGTGCTATTGGCGCTCGTCCTGCTCGGACAAGGCATCTATGCCTACCGCAATCAACTGGCCGCACGCCTGCCGAAAGCCAAGCCGTTGTTGATCAAGGCTTGCGCGATGCTCGATTGCCGCATCAGCCTGCCGATGCAGATCGAAGCGATCTCGATCGAAGCCAACGAATTGCAGACCACGGCCGCGGGCAAGGACATCCTGGTCTTGACGACCGTCCTGCGCAACCGTTCTTCGATGACCCAAGCCTGGCCCAATCTCGAATTGACGCTGAAGGATGCGAACGGCAAGCCGCTCGTGCGCCGCGTATTCCTGCCGCGCGAGTATCTGCTGGCGCCGGAAGACGTGGCCCGGGGTTTCGCCTCCTCCACCGAACAGCAGATCAAGCTGGTGTTCAATCTCGCGCAGCCGGATTCCTCCGGCTACGAAGTCGCGATCTTCTATCCCTAGAGCGGTTTGCCACCGGCTTAAAGGGTTGTGCCCCTCTACGCCGCCGCTCCCGGCGGCTGTGCGTGAAGCGCCAGCGCCAGGGCGGCTCCGAGCTTCGCATTGTTCTTCACCAGAGCGATATTCGTCGCGAGACTGCGTCCGCCGGTCAATTGCTTGATGCGGTCGAGCAGGAACGGCGTCACCGCCTTGCCGGCGATGCCCCGATCGTCCGCCTCCTTGAGCGCCTGCTCCGTGATGCCGTCGATTTCCGACTTCGGCATGGCATCGGCTTCCGGGAGCGGATTGCCGACCACGATGCCGCCGGCCAGGCCGAGCTGCCATTTGGTGCGGATGAATGCCGCGATGTCGTCCGCGCCATCGAGACGGAAGTCGGCCTTGAATCCGCTGTCGCGCGTGAAGAAGGCCGGGAATGCATCCTGCCCGACACCGACCACCGGCACGCCGTGGGTTTCGAGATATTCGAGCGTCAGCCCGATATCGAGGATGGATTTTGCCCCGGCGCATACCACCGCCACGGAGGTGCGCGCCAATTCCTGCAGATCGGCGGAAATGTCGAAGCTGGTTTCCGCGCCGCGATGCACGCCGCCGATGCCGCCGGTGACGAAGACTTCAATGCCGGCCAGATGGGCGCAAATCATGGTCGCGGCCACCGTCGTCGCGCCCAGCTTGCCGCTCGCGAGCACGTACGGCAGGTCGCGCCGGCTGACCTTCATCGCATCGGGTGCGGTGCCGAGCATTTCCAGTTCCGTCTCCGACAAGCCGATGCGGATCTTGCCGTCGATCACGGCGATCGTCGCGGGAACCGCTCCGCCGTCGCGGATGATCTGCTCGACCTCGCGCGCCGTTTGCACGTTCTGCGGATAAGGCATGCCGTGCGAGATGATGGTCGATTCGAGCGCGACCACGGGACGGCCGGCGGCGCGGGCATGGATCACTTCGTCGGAGAAAGAGATGTGGCGTTGCATGGTGCTTATCCTTTTCAAGTATCAGGCAAGAAGGGTATCCAGGCTTGCCGGGGTAAGTTCGGGGCAAACGGTGGCCGGGCTTTGCGCGGTCAAGGCGGCAAGCGTCAGACCGCGCCGGCAGGCGAGCGCGAGATCGTGATCGTCGTGATAGAGCGACCAGCATGCGGCCGCGGCAAACGCGTCGCCGGCGCCGGTGACATCGGTCACCGCCACGGCCGGCGCAGGCAACTCGGCCACGCCATCGGGCGTCGTGTACAGCGCGCCGTCCTCGCCGCGCGTGACGATCACGTCGCGCACGCCGTCGTGCTGCAAGGCGCGGCATGCCTTGGCGATCTTCGCCGCGGTCGATAGCTTGGCGCCGGCGCGCGCCTCCAATTCGCCGAGATTGAGGATCAGCAAGCGCAAGCCCGTGAGATCGGCCGGCAGGCGCGTCATCTTCGGTTGCGAGACGGCGACCAGGACCAGCGGCGCGTGGCCGCGGCGCGCGTCGTCGAGCAACAGGCGCACGCTGTCCTGCGGCAGGTTCAGATCCGCGACCGTCAACGCGGCGGCGGCGCGCTGCGCCTGACGACTGACGAGGAACTCCGGCGTCAGGGCATCGCACAAGGCCATGTGGGCGAGCGCCAGCATCATCTCCCCCCCGGCGTCGAGCACAGCCGTATAACTTCCCGTCGCCGCGCCCGCCACCTGCAGACTGCCGCGCGGATCGATGCCGGACGCTTCGGCATGGGCCAGCATGGCGCGGCCGGAAGCGTCGTCGCCAACCGCCGTCAAGAGCGCGGTCGGGGCACCCAGGCGCGCCAGGTTTTCCGCGATATTGCGCGCCACGCCGCCGAAGCTCTCGTGCTGGCTGACCGGATTCGAGGTATGCATCCGCAGCCGGTCGAGCGTACGCAGCTTGCGGTCCACATTGGCGCCGCCGATGCAAAGAACGGGACGGCTGTTCGGAAACACATAGGCCCGTCCGAGCAGACGCTTCTCGCGTATCAGGCCGGCGATATGCCCGGCCACCGCCGAGCGCGACAAGCCGAGCCGGTCCGCCAATTCCTGCTGGGAAATGAAAGGATGGGCGCGGATCAGCTGGTAAAGCTGGTCTTTCTTGGATGCTTCCGTCATGGGAAAACCGTCATCAAACATTTGTTCACAACAATAAACAAATGCCCAATCCACGTCAACCGCAAGCCGTGGCGCCTGAAAACGTGCGCATGACAGCGGCGATATGGACGCACCAATAAAAAAGGCGCACCGCAGTGCGCCCGTACCGGCCCGAACGGGAACGTCGTATCAGCTCTCGTCGGTGAATTCGCACAACGCGAACACCTTGCGGCCGTCGTCTTCCAGGCGCTTGCGGCCGCCCACATAGGGAAGATCGATGACGAACACGCATTCGACGACTTCGCCGCCGCCCTCTTCGATCAGCGAGCACGCGGCTTGGGCGGTGCCGCCGGTGGCGATCAGGTCGTCCACCAGCAGGACGCGGTCGCCCTTCGATACCGCATCGACATGCATCTCGATGCGGTCGGTGCCGTATTCGAGTTCGTATTCATGGCCGATGGTTTCCGACGGCAGCTTGCCGGCCTTGCGGATCGGCACGAAACCGACGCCCAGTTGCAACGCCAGCGGCGCGCCGATGATGAAGCCGCGCGATTCGATGCCCGCGACGCGGTCGATCTTCATGTCCTTGTAGCGTCCGGCGAGTTCGTTGATGGCGCGCCCGAATCCGGCCGGATCCTTCAGGAGCGTCGTGATGTCGCGAAACATGATCCCCTGCTTCGGATAGTGGGGAACGGTGCGGATAAGCGATTTGATCGGCATGAAAAACTCCTTGGTTAGTAATGCCGGCCGCCGCAAGCTGCGCCGCTGCCGGAGCGCAGGCGAGATTGTAGCCGCTTGCCGAGAAAAATAGCGGCTCTCGCTCAAAAAAGTTATGAAAAAACTATGCCGCGGGCGCCGCGGTCGACTTGCGCACCACCAAGGTCGGTTGCAACAGCTCCCGGCGCGGCGGCGCCTCGCCGTCGTTGATGCGTTCGACCAGGGCGCGCGCCGTCAGCGCACCGATTTCGCGCTTGGGCTGGCGAATCGTGGTCAGCGGCGGATTGCAATACGATGCCAGGGCGATGTCGTCATAGCCGACCACCGACAAGTCGTCCGGCACGCGTACGCGCAGCGCTTCGGCGGCGCAGATGCCGCCGATCGCCATCAAGTCGTTGCCGGCGAAGACCGCCGTCGGCCGGGTGCGCTGGGCCAGCAATTTGCCGAAAGCGTCGAACCCGCCCTTGCTCGTGAAATCGGCATGCACGACATGATCGGCGCGCGCCTTGATGCGCGCCTCGCGCAAGGCGCGCCGGTAGCCGGCCACGCGGGCGCTGGAAGACAGCAGATCCTGCGGGCCGGAAACGCAGGCGATATCGCGATGGCCGAGATCGATCAGGTATTTCGTCGCCAGATAGCCCGCCTGTTCGTGGTCGGTTTCGACGAAATCCGCGGCCACGCCCGGCAGCTCGCGATCGACCAGCACCTTCGGAATGCTCTCGTCCGAGAGCAACTGGATCAATTCGCGGTCCGAGCCGGACGACACCAGGATCAGGCCGTCGATGCGCTTTTCCATCAGGACGCGGACGTAGGCGACCTGCTTCTTGGGATCGTCGTAGGAATTGCAGAGGATGATGCTGTAGCCGAGCGAGAACGCGGCATCCTCGATGCCTTGGATCAGTTCCGCGAAATACGGGTTGGAACTGTTCGGCACCAGCATGCCGAGGGTGTGCGTCTTGTCGTTCTTGAGGCTGCGGGCGACCGCGCTCGGAATGTAATGCAATTCCTGGATCACGGCGCGCACCCGCTCCTGCACTTCCTTGCTCACCACGCGGGTTTCGTTGATCACGTGGGAAACGGTGGTCGTCGACACGCCGGCCTTCTCCGCCACCTGTTTCATTGTCGCCATAGCTGCTTTCTCTTCCGGCTCCGGATCGTTACGCCGCCTTGCTCTTGACCCCGAGCTCGACCAGGCGTTCTTCGAGATAGCTGTCCGCGGTGTACCGTTCGGACAGCACGACGTCGGGCCGCGGATGCAGGAACAGCGGCAGCGAGACGCGCGATTTCCTCGCTTCCTCGCCGCTCGGATTGAGGACGCGATGCTGGGTCGAGGGATAGTAGCCGCCGGAAGCCTCGTCGAGCATGTCGCCGATGTTGACGATCAGCATGCCGAAATCGCAGGGCACGTCATGCCATTGCTGGTCCTTGCCGAGCACCTGCAGGCCCGCTTGCGTCGCGGCCGGCAGGATGGTCAGCAGATTGATGTCGCCATGGGCGGCGGCGCGCACCGCGCCAGGTTCCTCGTCGCCTTGCAGCGGCGGATAATGCAGCACGCGCAGCAGCGTCTGTTCGCTGCCTTCGATCATCTTCGGCAGCGGCATCGAATACTTCGCCTTCACTTCCGCCGGCGAGTTTTCCTCGACCCAGCGCAACAGCTCGCCGGCGAAGGCCGAGCCCTCGTCATAGTAGCGGCGCGCCGCGTCCGACACTTCCGCCGGATAGCGGCCGTGCGGATAGATGTGGTAGTACTCCTTCAGGTCGCGCTTCGTGAAACCCTTCGCCGTCTCCGAGATCTTGGGCGAGAAATAGCCGTCCTGGTTGGCGGGATCGAAAGCGTATTTGTGCTTGGCGTCGGTGTGGAAGAACGCCAGCCATTCCCCATAGATCTGCTCGAGCGTGGCTTGCGACAGGGGATGATTGGTCAGGACGCCGAAGCCCGTCTCGTGCAGGCTTTCGGAAAACAGCCGCGGCGCATCGGGGCTGCGATAGTCGACCGGCGTGATAAGCATGAGGCCTCCTTACTTGACGAGTGCGGGGCGCAGCCAGTCGCTGCGCAAGGTACGTTCGATCAGGCCGCGGCAGGCGGCGGCGTCGACTTCCAGGCAGACCCGCGTCTCCGGCCTGTCCTTTTCCCAGCCCGGCTGCGGATAATGCAAGCCGCCGTGGCGGTCCATCATGGTCTGGCCGTTGCCGACGCCTTCCTTGGCGACGCGCACGCGGCCGCTGCGGGTCTTGAACAGTTCCGGCGCCACCAGCCAGACGAAGGCGAGCACGTCGTGGCCGAAGCAGCCGTGGCCGAGCTCCGGCCGGATGCCGCTATAGAAATCGCTGTAGAACATGACCGCGTGGTACAGCGTGTCGGTCGCGATATGCTTGTGCTGCTCCGCCAGCTCCTTGAAGAAGGACGACGGCAGCACCACGCGATGCGTGACGTCCAGGCCGACCATGGTCAGGTCCCAGCCGGCCGTGAACACGAGATCGGCGGCGTCCGGATCGTTCCAGACGTTGGCTTCGGCGACCGGCGAGACGTTGCCGGGTTCGATCACGGTGCCGGCCATCAAGACGACTTGCTTCAGCAGCTTCGGCAATTCCGGTTCGAGCTTCAGCGCCAGGCCGAGATTGGCTTCCGGGCCGACCGCCACCAGCGTGATTTCGCCGGGATAGGCGCGCGCCATCTTCACGATGTATTCGGCGCCGCTCATCGGCTCCGGCGCGCCGCGCACCTGGGCGCGCGACGGCAGGTTGCCGAGGCCGTCGGCGCCGTGGATGAATGCCGGCGGCATGCCCGGCGCCTTGGCCAGCGGAATCGCGGCGCCGTGCGCGACCGGCGTCTCGCGACCGGCGATGCGGGTCAGGTAAATCGCGTTCTCGGTCGCCTGCTGCGCGGTCACATTGCCGAAGGTCGTCGTGATGCCGAGCACTTCGATATCCGGATGCGCCAGCGCGAAGTACAACGCCATCGCGTCATCGACACCGGGATCGGTGTCGAAAATCACCTTGTGTTTTGCCTGCATATCATCCTCTCAAAATGCGGAACGGCCGCCCGCAGCGGCGCGGCAGCTCCAGTCCCAATCAACGCGATTTCACGAACGGCACGCCGATCGCCTTCGGCGCCACCGACTTCGCCATGAAGCCGGCCAATACGATCACGGTCACAACATACGGAATCATCTGGATCAAGGAGCCCGGAATCTTGCCGACGCCCGGGATCTCCACGCCTTCGATCTGGATCTGCAATGCCGCGAAGAAACCGAACATCAGGCAGCCGAGCGCGGTATGCAGCGGCCGCCAGTTGCCGAACACGAGCGCCGTCAACGCCAGGAAGCCGTTGCCGGCCGACATGTCGCGCAGGAAGAAGCCGCTCTGCACGATCGCCAGGTAGGCGCCGGAGAAGGAGCACAGCACGCCGCCGCACAGCATCGCCAGATAACGCGTGCGCTCGACATGGATGCCGGCGGCGTCGGCCGCGTGCGGATTCTCGCCGACTGCGCGCAGGCGCAGGCCGAAGCGGCTGTGATACACGATCCAGTGCACGAGCGGAATCAGCGCGAAGGCGAGATAGACGAGTATCGTATGTCCGCCGATCAGGCTGCCGTACAGCCAACCGAGCACCGGCACGTCGGCCAGGGCCTGGGCACCGGGCAGCACGATCTCGTGCAGACGCGCCTCGCCGAGATCGGGCGTGCGGCCGCCCTGTTGGAAGAAGAATTGCGCGAGCACGAAAGTCAAGCCGCTCAAGGCGATGTTGATCGCGATGCCGCACACCAGTTGATTGCCCTTCTGGGTGATGCTGACATAACCCTGCACGGCGGACAGCAGCACGGAGATGCCGATGCCGGCCAGGATGCCGAACCACACGTTCTGGGTCGCGAACGCGACCGCCGCGGAGACGAAGGCGCTAGCCAGCATCTTGCCCTCCAGCGCCAGGTCGACCACGCCGCTGCGCTCGGAAAACAAGCCGGCCATGGCGGCGAAAATCAGCACCGGCGCGTTGCGCACGGTCGCGACGAGGATGCTCGCGAAATTCAGATCGTCGAAGAAGCTCATGCCTTCCGTCCCTTCAGCAAGGCTGCCAGCGCCGGCGCGTACAGGTTTTCCATCGCGCCGCAGAACAGGATGATCAGCCCCTGGATGAAGATGAAAGTTTCGGGCGGGATGTTCGATTTCTCGAGCGACAGGTCGAAGCCGCCCTGGATCAGCGCGCCGAACAGGATCGACGACAACAGGATGCCGAGCGGATGGCGGCGCCCCATCAAGGCGATCGCGATGCCGATGAATCCGGCGCCGCCGGTGAAATTGAGCGCCATGTAATGGGTCGAGCCCATGAGCGAGTTGACCGAAGCCAGGCCGGCCAGCGCGCCCGAGATCAGCATCGCGACGATGATGGTCTTGGCGATCGACACGCCTGCGTAATGCGCCGCATGCGGATTCAAGCCGGCCGCGCGCAGCTTGTAGCCCCACGAGGTGCGCCATACGGCAAGACCGTAGACCGCCAGCGCCAGCAGCGCGAGCAGGAAACTGATGTTGAGCGGCGTATCGCCCAGCACCGGCAGGATGCCGCTCAGTTTCGGCAGCCAGGCGGATTCGGCGAACAGGCGGCTCGCCGGGCGTTGCTCGCCGACCGGGATCAGGAAACTCACGATCAGCCAGTTCATCAAACTGGCGGCGATGAAGTTGAACATGATCGTCGTCACGACGATATGGCTGCCGCGCCTCGCCTGCAGATAGCCGGGCAGCCATGCCCACAGCGCGCCGAACAGGGCGGCGCCGGCGATCGCGGCCGGCACCATCAGCCAGCCCGGCAGCGCGGCATCGAGCGCCAGCACGGCGAGAGTGAGACCGAGGCCGCCGATATACATCTGGCCTTCGGAGCCGATATTGAACAAGCCGGCCTGCATCGCGATCGACACCGACAATCCGGTGAAGATGAAGGTGCTGGCGTAGAACAGCGTATAGCCGAGCCCCTCCGGATTCAGCACCGCGCTATTGACCAGGATGGCCAGCGATTCGACCGGGCTTTCGCCGAGCAGATAAATGACCAGCCCGGCCACCAGCAGGGCCGAGACGAGATTCAGGACCGGCAGCGCAATCGCGGTGGCCCAGCGCGGCAATTCGTTCGCGCTCATGATTTATGCATGCCTCCCATCATCAGACCGATCTTCGTCGTGTCGAATTCGTCGATCTTCAATTCGCCCGTGATACGGCCGCCGGACATGACGAGGATACGGTCGGCCAGCGAGCGCACTTCCTCGAGTTCGACAGACACCAGCAGGATCGCGACGCCCGCATCGCGCAGCGCCAGCAATTGCGCGTGGATGCTTTCGATGGTGCCAATGTCGACGCCGCGGGTCGGCTGGCCGACCAGCATCAGCTTCGGCGCCGCCGCGATTTCGCGCGCGATCACGACCTTCTGCTGATTGCCGCCGGACAGCAGCGCGATGCGCAGGTCCGGATCGGCCGGGCGCACGTCGAACTTCTTGAGCAATTCGGTGCAGCGCTCCATGACGGCCTTGAAATCCAGCAAGCCGAACTTGCGCGGGGCTTGATCCTGGTAGCCGAAGATCGTGTTGTGCATGACCGAGAAATCCTTGATCACGCCGTCGCGCAGGCGGTCTTCCGGCACATGGGCGATGCCGAGACGGCGGAACTCCGCCGGCAAGCCGTCGGCATCATGGCGCTGACGGAGCGGCAACTCCTTGCCGAGAAAATCGATCTTGCCCGAGGTCGGCAGGCGCATGCCGGCCAGGATTTCCATCAATTCCGACTGGCCGTTGCCGGATACGCCGGCGATCGCCACGATCTCGCCGGCGCGCACTTCGAAGTTCACATCGGTGAGCAGACCGACATTCTGCCGGTTGCGCAGGTTCAGCCCCGCGACTTCCAATACCGCCGCTCCCGGCCGATACGGGGCGCGCGGCAATTCCGTCTGGATCGGCCGGCCGACCATCATGCTGGCCAACTGCTCCTTGTCGGTCTTGGCCGTCTCGACCGTGCCGATGGCGCGGCCGCCGCGCATGACCGTCACGTTGTCGGTGATGTCGAGGATTTCCTGCAGCTTGTGGCTGATCAGGATGACGGTCTTGCCCTGCTGCTTGAACAGGCGCAGCACGTCGAACAAGGCTTCGGTTTCCTGGGCGGTCAGGACGGCGGTCGGCTCGTCGAGGATCAGGATGTCGGCGCTGTGGTAAATCTGCTTGAGGATCTCGACGCGCTGTTGCACGCCGACCGACAACTCCTCGATGCGCGCATGCAGGTCGACTTCGAGCGAATACGTTTCGCAGATCGACTTGAGTTTCGCCTCAGCCGCGGCACGATGGCCGGCCAGGCGGAATCCGCCTTCGTTGCCGAGCATGACGTTGTCGAGCACCGACAGGTTGTCGACCAGCATGAAATGCTGGTGCACCATGCCGATGCCGAGCTTGATCGCGTCCTGGCTGCTGCGGATCTTGCGTTCCTGGCCGTCGAGCAGGATTTGTCCGCTCTCGGCCTGGTAATAGCCGTACAGGATGCTCATCAGCGTCGACTTGCCGGCGCCGTTCTCGCCGATCAGGCCGTGAATCGAACCATTGGGAATGCCGAAGCTCACTTCGGCGTTCGCCTGGACGGCGCCGAAGCGTTTGCATATCTGCCGGAATTCGACTGCTGCTTGCATATGGATTCGCTCTCCCGTCGCCGGGCGCGGAAGAAATTCGTCGATCATTGGGCCGCGCCTCCGAGCCGAACCGGTCAGGCCGGACCGCGGGGCGCGGAGCGGTTCGGATTAATTCAGACCGGGCACTTGTTGGCGGCGCGATAGTCGACGGCCTTGATCTTGCCGTCGATGATGTCCTTGGCCGCCGCCTTGACGCGCTTTTCGATTTCCGGGGTGATCAGCTTGCGGTTGTGCTCGTCGAGCGCCCAATCGACGCCGCCTTCCTTCAGTCCCTTGCTCGTCAGGCCGGCCTTCCAGGTGCCGTTCTTGACTTGCATGAAGCTGTCGTAGATCGCATTGTCGACGCGCTTGACCATCGAGGTCAGCATCGTGCCCGGATAGAGATAGTTCTGGTTCGAATCGACGCCGATCGCGAGCTTGCCCTTTTCCTTGGCGATCTTCATGGCGCCCATGCCGCTGCCGCCGGCCGCCGCGAACACGACATCGACGCCGCGGTCGAATTGCGCGCGAGCGAGTTCGCCGCCCTTGGCCGGATCATTCCAAGCCGCCGGCGTCGTGCCGACCATGTTCTGCGTCACCTCGATTTTCGCATCCACCGATTTGGCGCCCTGCACATAGCCGCATGCGAAGGCACGGATCAGCGGAATGTCCATGCCGCCGATGAAGCCGACCTTCTTCGACTGGCTTGCCAGGGCCGCGGCGACGCCGACCAGGTAAGAGCCTTCCTGCTCCTTGAACACGATGGAATTGACGTTGTCGCCCTGCGCCACGCCGTCGATCAGGACGAACTTAACCTTGGGGAATTCCTTGGCGACGGTTTGCACCGCCTGCGCTTGCGCAAAACCGATCGAGGCGATCAAGTCGACGTTCTTGCGCGCCAGGTTGCGCAGCACCTGTTCGACCTGGGTATCGCTCGCGGCCTGGACTTCCAGATAGGAGATCTTGGTTTCCTTCTTGAAGCGCTCGGCGCCTTCCGAGGCCGACTGGTTGAAGGACTTGTCGAACTTGCCGCCGGCATCGTAGACGACGGCCAGTTTCGGATCGGCGGCATGCGCCGCCGCGGTCGCGGCGAGCGCAGCGATGGCGAGGCAGAGGCGTTTCAATGTCATTTCTTGTCTCCAGTAACGGCTGCGCGCATCATTGCGCGGCAACCAGGTTCTTGCGGCTTTGCATGAATTGCTCGACTTCGGCGCGGCGCGGAATCGAGGTTTGCGCCCCCAGCTTGGTGACCGTCAATGCGGCGGCATATTGCGCCTCCATCGCCGCTTCGTCGAGCGCCAGGCCGCGCGCGATACCGACCGCGAACGCGCCGACGAAGGTATCGCCGGCCGCGGTCGTATCGACCACGTCGACCTTCACGGCGGGAAGATGCCGGCTGGCGCCGGATTGCGTGATGCAGACGCCATGTTCGCCCATGGTCAACAGGACGACGCCGACGCCGCGCGCCAGCAGCGCTTCCGAAGCGCGGCTCGCGGAAGCGCGATCGGTCACTTCGATGCCGCTCATCTGCGAGGCTTCGGTTTCGTTCAGGATCAGGTAATCGATCTTGGCCAGCAGGCCGGCGTCGAGCGCTTGCGCCGGGGCCGGATTCAGGATGACCTTCACGCCGCGCTCCTTGGCGACGTCGATCGCGCGCGCCACGGTCGGCATCGGGGTCTCGAGCTGGCAAACCAGCAGTTGCGCAGCTCCGATCGCGTCGGACGCCGCGTCGACTTGCGCCGGCGACAGCAGGTCGTTGGCGCCGGCCGCGATCACGATGCAGTTGTGTCCGCTGTCGTCGACCAGGATGCCGGCGGTGCCGGTCGGGGTCGCGGCCGCCTTGACGATATGCCGCAGGTCGATCTCCTCGGCGGCGAAGCCGCGCAGCGATTGTTCGCCGAAGCCGTCGTCGCCGACGCTGGCGACAAAGACCACCTGCGCACCCTGGCGCGCAGCGGCGACGGCTTGATTGGCACCCTTGCCGCCTGGGATCTGGTGGAACTCCCGCCCCTTGATCGTTTCGCCGGTCGCCGGCATGCGGCTGGTGCGGAACACCAGATCCATGTTGACGCTGCCGACCACCGCAATACGTGCATTCATTTGACACTTCCTTGCTATCGTGCCGGTGGCATTCACCGGATATTGCGTGTATTCTTCGTTCGTTTCGCGCGGGCTTCTGCGGATGGAATGCGCATTCCTCATGCGGCTCTCCGCCCTGCTAACGCGCTCATGGGCATATCGCCCCATGCTGCGTTATGTTTCATCTGCCCCGCACCTGACGCAAACGTTTGCGCAAACGTTTGCGCAAACGTTTGCGTATTAAACTTTATCCAACCGGCATTAGTCAAGCGCAAGTTTGATTCGCCCGCCGTCTTCAGCCGCGATGCCGGCCAGTGGGCAAGCGTACGCTAGCTGAGCGGCCGCGCTCCGGACTCCCGCGAATCCGACGGCCGCAATATTTCCTCCGCCATCTCGGTGGTCAACGCTCCCCGCACTTCCAGAATTTTCCGCCTGCCGGCTTGCCCATGGACGTTCGTCACGGCGCTCTTGAGCACGCCAGGCCGATCGGCAAGATAACGAATCAGTGCTTCGTTGGCCTTGCCGTCGATCGGCTGGGCTTGCGGGCGGATTTTCAAAGCGTCGTCATGCAGGCCGACCACTTCGCTTTTCTTTGCATTCGGTGACGTGCACCGGGATGCGCACGCCCTGCGCATGGCCGGCCATGGCCGCACACCATGCCCGATTCATCCAGCGAGCGGCGATACGATGATCGTGCCGAGCAATTGCAATGCGATCTGCAACAGGAGCAACGCCACCAGGGGCGTCAAATCGATATTGCCGATCGGCGGAATCACGCGCCGCAACGGACGCATCAACGGATCGTTCAGAGCCCGGACGAACGGCGCCAGGGGCGCATGCGGATTGACCCAGCTGAACACCACTTCGATCAGGATGAAGCCCATCAGACCGTACAGGATCCAGCGCACGACACGCAGCACCGAGAACAGCAGGATTGCCTCCGCCGAAGGCTGGGCCACAACCCAGATCTCGACGGCGATCGACAACAGCGCGACCAGGAAGGCGCCGACCAGGCTGGCCCAATCATAGCCTCCCACACCCGGCAACAGGCGGCGCAACGGACGCACCAGCCAATCGCTCAATTGAAACGTGAATTGCGCGATCGATGTCGGCGGACGTATGCGCACGACCTGCATCCAGAAGCGCAGCAACAGCACGCCCCCGAGCACGGCGGCGATGGTGTCGACGATCAGCGAAAAAATACTGTATAGCACCTTGCGCTCTCCACATTCGAACAACACGCGAGTTCAGTGCAGGCTGACTTGCACGGCGAGCCAGGCAGCGATAGCCGCAACCCAAGCCAAGCCCTGGCGTCATGAAGACTCATGTCGGCAAAGCCGGCGAAAGCCGCGCAGCGGCGGTCCAGGCGGCCCCGCTGAAACTAAAAACCCGCTGCACGACTATAAGCCATACAGCGGGGATTGTGCCTGAACTTAATCAGGCGTCCAAGCAAGCCCGGATTACGGACGCGTGCCGGTCGGGAACGGCCAGGCCGCTGCCGGGTTCAGCACTGTCTTCACCGCAGGAGCTGCCGCAGCGGCAGGCTTGGCGGCAGGCTTCTTGGCAGCAGCTTTCTTAGCAGCCGGCTTTTTCGCGGCAGGCTTCTTGGCTGCCGGCTTCTTGGCGGCGGCCTTCTTGGCTGCAGGCTTCTTGGCGGCGGCTTTCTTCGGTGCTGCCGCTTTCTTCGCCACGGCCTTCTTGGCTACCGGCTTCTTGGCGGCAGCCTTCTTCGGCGCTGCCGCTTTCTTCGCTACCGGCTTCTTAGCTGCTGCTGCCTTCTTCGCTACCGGCTTCTTGGCTGCTGCTGCCTTCTTCGCCACCGGCTTCTTGGCTGCTGCTGCCTTCTTCGCCACCGGCTTCTTGGCCGCTGCTGCCTTCTTCGCTACCGGCTTCTTGGCCGCTGCTTTCTTGGCTGCGGGTTTCTTGGCCGCTGCTTTCTTAGCAGCGGGCTTCTTCGCAGCAGGCTTCTTGGCTGCGGGTTTTTTAGCGGCTGTTGCCATTTGTTTCTCCTTCACGTGATGGAAAAATACACTTCAAAGTTGAAACCCGCGTGGTCCGCCGCGGCGAACCAAACGGATTATTCATCGGCACAAGCAAGCTGCTGTTTGCGCTAATGAATTCGGCACCAGCTGAACTGCTGCATCCCCTCACACATGCAGCGCTTCAGCCATCATGGCTATACGCGTACGCCGTGTCTGCGTCGCGCCGTCTTCGGTTCGCGATCTGCGCCGTGCTCATTGCAGGGCGGCGCTCTTCGCGAAACCTCGGGCGTTCGCATCATTGATCGCCGGCGCTCGCGCGCGCGAACGACACCACAGCCGCGTCAGCCAATAAAAACGCCAGCGAGAATCTCGCCGGCGCCGGAACTCTGTTTCTCGTAAGCCAACACTTTTTCCAAAGAAAACGCCGCCTTACCTGAACGGGTCAGGTGCAGCGGCGTCGACAAGTCAGATCGTTTCGGTCTTCTACTGTCCATTAACTTTGGTGGTTACCTTCCGTGTTGCGGCAGCCCCTCGCTTTATCTTGTTACGCGTTGTCGGGCCGCCTTCTGTCTCACTCACTCCTGATTCCGCATTTCGCGGAATCGTCTGCTGTCTCATTATTCCCAGTTGAGCGCACCGCCTGTTTGATATTCGATTACGCGAGTCTCGAAAAAGTTGCGCTCTTTCTTCAGATCGATCATCTCGCTCATCCACGGAAAGGGATTTTCTTCCTGGGCGAACAGCGTCTCGAGACCGATCTGCTGTGCTCGACGATTCGCGATGAACCGCAGGTAGGACTTGAACATCGGTGCATTCAATCCGAGCACTCCACGCGGCATTGTATCCTCAGCGTAGCGATATTCCAACTCCACCGCACGCAAAAACAACGATTTGATCTCCTCTTTGAACTCCGCGGTCCACAGATGCGGATTCTCGAGCTTGATCGAGTTGATGAGATCGATCCCGAAATTGCAGTGCATCGACTCGTCGCGCAGGATGTACTGATACTGTTCCGCCGCACCCATCATCTTGTTCTGACGACCGAGCGCGAGGATCTGCGTGAAGCCGACGTAGAAGAACAATCCTTCCATCAAGCAGGCGAACACGATCAGCGAGCGCAGCAGCTTCTGATCGCTTTCCAGCGTGCCGGTCTTGAATTCCGGATCGGTCAGCGTGTCGATGAACGGGATCAGGAACTCGTCCTTGTCGCGGATCGACTGGACTTCGTGATAAGCGTTGAAGATTTCCGCCTCGTCCAGGCCGAGCGATTCGACGATGTACTGGTAGGCATGGGTATGGATCGCTTCTTCGAACGCCTGGCGCAACAAGTACTGGCGGCATTCCGGCGCGGTGATGTGGCGATAGGTGCCGAGCACGATGTTGTTGGCGGCAAGCGAATCGGCGGTCACGAAAAAGCCGAGGTTGCGCTTGATGATGCGGCGCTCGTCTTCAGTCAGGCCGTTCGGGCTCTTCCACAGTTCGATGTCGCGCTGCATGTTGATCTCTTGCGGCATCCAGTGGTTGGCGCAGCCGGCCAGGTACTTGTCCCAGGCCCATTTGTACTTGAACGGCACCAGCTGGTTGACGTCGGTCTGGCCGTTGATGATGCGCTTGTCGGCGGCGTTCACGCGGCGCGCGGTATCGACCGGCGCGGACGCCCCGCCCACCAGGGCCGGGTCGAGAGCCACGTCATTCAGTCGAGCATGGGGAGCGCGGGCCGGAGACGGCTGCACCGGCGCGAGCGCCGGTTGCGGAATCGGAGCGGGTTTGGCTGCGGGGGTCGCTTCATCGTCCCAACTTAGCATGGTCGATTTCCTTCTCTGTATTCTTACTTGATAGTACGTATGTTCGAATAAGGCAAGTTTCACGACGCATTCCGATGATCTGCATCGGAATGCGTCATGCCTTATCTGCTCATTTTTTAGTCACGGCCGCCTTATTGGCAGGCTTCGCATTCTTCGAAGCCAGGGTCGCCCGGGCGAAGCGTGCAGACCGGCCCGGCAACTTCGGTCGGTATCGAGAGGCCGGCGGCCGCTCCCGGCGCTGCCGCCGCCATGCCGCTGTTGATGTCCGCCGACACGGCGTTCAACGCGCCGGCCTTGGTGGTCGACTTCTCGGCATGGGTGGCGCCGATGGTGCGCAGGTAGTAGGTTGTCTTCAAGCCGCGCAGCCAGGCCAGCTTGTAGGTTTCATCGAGCTTCTTGCCGGATGCGCCTGCCATATAAATATTGAGCGATTGCGCCTGGTCGATCCATTTCTGGCGGCGCGAGGCGGCTTCCACCAGCCACTTCGGATCGACTTCGAAGGCCGTCGCGTAGATGTCGCGCAGGTCTTGTGGGATACGGTCGATCTTGGACAGGCTGCCGTCGAAATACTTGAGGTCGGCGATCATCACTTCGTCCCACAGGCCGCGCGCCTTCAGGTCGCGCACCAGGTACTCGTTGATCTCGGTAAATTCGCCCGACAGGTTCGACTTCACGTACAGGTTCTGATAGGTCGGCTCGATGCAGGCCGAAACGCCGATGATGTTGGAAATCGTCGCCGTCGGCGCGATCGCCACGCAGTTCGAGTTGCGCATGCCGTACTGCTTGATGCGGTCGCGCAGCGCGCTCCAATCCATGGTTTCGGAAGTGTCGACGTCCAGGTAGCCGCCGCGCTCCTCGAGCAGCAGCTTCAGGGAATCCTGCGGCAGGATGCCGCGATCCCACAGCGAACCGCGGTAGGAACTGTAACGGCCGCGCTCTTCGGCCAGTTCGGTCGAAGCCCAGTAGGCGTAATAGCAGACGGCTTCCATCGAGCGGTCGGCGAATTCGACCGCGTCGGCCGAGGCGTAAGGGACGCGCATCATGTGCAGGCAGTCCTGGAAACCCATGATGCCGAGGCCGACCGGGCGATGGCGCAGGTTGGAATCGCGCGCCTTCTTGACCGCGTAATAGTTGATGTCGATCACGTTGTCGAGCATGCGCATGGCGGTGCGGACCGTCTTCTGCAGCTTGGCGTGATCCAGCTTGCCGTCCTTCATGTGGGCCGGCAGGTTGACCGAACCGAGGTTGCAGACCGCGATTTCGGAATCGTTGGTGTTGAGCGTGATCTCGGTGCACAGGTTGGAGCTGTGGACGACGCCGACATGCTGCTGCGGCGAACGGATATTGCACGGGTCCTTGAAGGTGATCCACGGATGACCGGTCTCGAACAGCATCGACAGCATCTTGCGCCACAGGTCGAGCGCCTGGACTTTCTTGAACAGCTTCAGTTCGCCTCGGGCCGCCTTGGCTTCATAGGCGGTATAGGCTTCCTCGAAGGCGCGGCCGACCTTGTCGTGCAGGTCCGGCACGTCGGCCGGCGAGAACAGCGTCCACTCGCCCTTTTCCATCACGCGCTTCATGAACAGGTCGGGAATCCAGTTGGCCGTGTTCATGTCGTGCGTGCGGCGACGGTCGTCGCCGGTGTTCTTGCGCAGATCCAGGAATTCCTCGACATCCATGTGCCAGGTTTCCAGGTAGGCGCAGACCGCGCCCTTGCGCTTGCCGCCCTGGTTGACCGCGACGGCGGTATCGTTCACGACCTTCAGGAAGGGGACGACGCCTTGCGACTTGCCGTTGGTGCCCTTGATGTGGGAACCGAGGGCGCGCACCGGGGTCCAGTCGTTGCCGAGACCGCCGGCGAACTTGGCCAGCAGCGCGTTTTCCTTGATCGCTTCGAAGATGCCGTCGAGGTCGTCCGACACCGTTGTCAGGTAGCACGACGACAGCTGCGAGCGCAGCGTGCCGGAGTTGAACAGCGTCGGCGTCGAGCTCATGAAGTCGAAGGTCGACAGCAGGTTGTAGAACTCGATGGCGCGCGCCTCGCGGTCGATCTCGTTCAAGGCCAGGCCCATGGCGACGCGCATGTAGAAAGCCTGCGGCATTTCGATGCGGGTGCCGCGGATGTGCAGGAAGTAGCGGTCGTATAGGGTCTGCAGACCGAGATAGCCGAACTGCAGGTCGCGCTCCGGCACGATCGACTCGGCCAGTTTCTTCAGGTCGAACTGTTCCAGCTTGGGGTCGAGCAGTTCGGCGGCGACGCCTTTCTTGATGAATTTCGGGAAGTAGTCAATATAGTGTTCGTTGGCGTCGGCCTGGGCGACCTCTTGCCCGAACACTTCCTTGCGGATCGTGTGCATCAGGAGGCGCGCGGTGACCTGGCTGTAGGCGGGGTCCTTTTCCATCAGCGCGCGGGCGGCCAGGATGGCCGACTTGTGCAATTCCTCGACCGGCACGCCGTCATACAGGTTCTTGACCGTCTCGGCCAGGATCGCTTGCGCGTCGACATGCTTTTCCAGGCCGATGCAGGCCGAAGTGATCAGCGTGCGCACCTGCTCCATGTCGAGCGGCCGGCGCTGGCCGTTCTCGACGACATGGATTTGCGCCGACGCGGCTTCGGGTTTCGCGGCTTGCTGCTGGGCACGCTCCTCCATGCGCTTGGCGCGGTACAGGACGTAGGCGCGGGCGACGTCGTGCTCGCCCGAACGCATCAGGGCCAGTTCGACCTGGTCCTGCACGTCTTCGATGTGGAAAGTGCCGCCGGCCGGTTGACGGCGGACCAGCGCCGTCACCACGTTCGATGTCAGCTGTTCGACCAGTTCGCGCACACGCGCGGAGGCTGCTCCCTGGCCGCCGTTGACGGCCAGGAAGGCCTTGGTCATCGCGATCGATATCTTCGACGGCTCGAAACCGACTACCGCGCCGTTGCGGCGGATGATCTTGTAGTCGGCCAGGCTGACGGAAGCATTGCCGGGCGCGGCGACGGAACCCTGGAACGACGGCGCGACGACATTGAACTCGGTGGGGGCTTTGACGGAAATATCTGGGGACGAGTGCATTGAGCCTCCTTCGATTATTTAGTTAACAGAGCGTCGGTCGAACCGGCGATGTTGGTTATTAATGTGCCGCTGGGTATCGCGCTTGATGTCGCGATTGCGCCGCAGCTATCAAATATCCTTCGACGCGCGGCTTGCGCCGCACATCAGGTCTAACCGGTTGTTTTTTTAGGAGGGCTGTACCGGCCCCGAGCAACATGATTTATGCAATTACGTTGAGGAACTACACAGAACAGCCCGTAAGAAGTACCACGGAAAGAATCGCGACCAGCACTATATCTAGTAGTGTAGGTCGCGACGTGCACTAATTCTAGTGCGCTGAATTTGACGTTGCAATAATTTTCGTCGGAATTTTTTTACGGCAACCCCGTTGACTTTTCGGGAAAGCAGAGCGCATGCGGGTTTGAGGGCGATGGGGTTTGCGCAACAACTGCCTGCTGATACAACTGTCGAACGCGGAACCAGTCGAAATGCGGCCCGGGATCGGATTTGCGTCCAGGCGCGATATGCTCATGGCCTGCGGCGGCATTCAGCGGATAACGCGCGCCAAGCGCGCAAGCCAGGGCGGCTAGCGTCTTGTACTGGGCATCCTCGAACGCCTCGAAATCGGTTCCTTCCAATTCTATGCCGATCGAGAAATCGTTGCAGCGCTCGCGGCCGCGAAAGGAGGATACGCCGGCATGCCACGCGCGCTCGTCCGTCGATACGAATTGCAGTAGCGATCCGTCGCGCCGGATCAGGAAATGCGCCGAGACCCGCAAGCCGCGCAACTGATCGAAATAGGGATGCGCATCGCAATCGAGCTGGTTGGTGAACAATTCGATGATCTGCTGTCCGCCGAATTCCCCCGGCGGCAGGCTGATGTTATGGATCACCAGCAAATCGACGGCAACGCCGTCCGGCCGCGCATCGCGATTGGGCGATTGCACGTGCCGGGCCTGGCGGCACCAGCCAGCGCCATCGATCGTCAACATTGCCGGGCGTCGCATGTCATTCCGGCTCGTGAATCGCCAACCTTTGCATGCGGTAGCGCAACTGGCGGAAGCTGATGCCGAGCAGTTCGGCCGCCTGCGTCCGGTTGTAATGCGTCTTGGCGAGCGCGCGGCGGATGATCTCGCGCTCGACCTGGTCGAGATGATCCGGCAAGGATGACGGCAAATCCGCATCCCGGACAATCGGTGCCGTCTTGACCTCCGCTGCCGGGGCGGGAACGGGCGCTGCCGTCCGGGCCGCCTCGGCCGGCGGTTCGGCGGCCGGCGCCGGCGCCATATCCGCCGCGAGACAATTCTTCAGGCCGAGATCGGCCGTCTCGATGACGCCGTCGTTGGCAAAGGCCAGGGCGCGCTCAAGAATATTCTCGAGTTCGCGCACGTTGCCGGGAAAATGATAGGCCGTCAGCGCCTCGAGCGCCTGCGGAGCAAGCACCGTAGTGCCGACCGCGGACCCGCCGGCGGCAGCGTCGTTGCCAGGCGCCGCCAGCTTGTGCAGGATCGTCTCGGCAAGCAAACCGATATCGTCGCGCCGCTCGCGCAAGGGCGGCAGTTTCAGTTCGATGACGTTGAGCCGGTAATACAAATCCTGGCGGAATTTGCCTCGCTCCACGCACTCGGCCAGATTCTGATGCGTCGCGCTGACGATGCGCACGTCGACCGGCTCCTCGACCGTGGCGCCGACCTTGCGCACCTTGCGTTCCTGTATGGCCCGCAACAGCTTGACCTGCATCGCCAGCGGCAGGTCGGCCACTTCGTCCAACAGGAGCGTACCGCCGTTGGCCGCCTGGAAGAATCCGTCGCGATCTTCGGCGGCGCCGGTAAATGCGCCCTTGCGGTAACCGAAGAACTCCGCTTCCATCAGCGATTCCGGAATCGCGCCGCAATTGACGGCCACGAACGGTTTGCCGGCCCGCGCGCTTTGCGCATGGATATCGCGCGCCGCCAGTTCCTTGCCGCTGCCCGACTCGCCTGAAATCGCCACCGGCGCCATGCTGCGGGCCAGGCGCGCGATCTGCGCGCGCAAGTCCTGGATCGCCGCCGATCGTCCGATCAACCGCGACGGCGCGGCGCCGTCGGCTTGCCGCCCGGCCGGCTGGCTTGCCGCCTGGTTGGTACGCAGCGCGGATTGCACCATCTGGCGCAGCTGGTCGAGCGCCACCGGCTTGGTGACGTAGTCGAAGGCGCCCGCCTTGAGCGCGGCGACAGCGTTGTCGGCGCTGCCGAAGGCGGTGATGACGGCGATCGGCGTATTCCGCTCCGCGGCCGACACTTCCCGGACCAGTTCGATGCCGAGCCCGTCCGGCAAGCGCATGTCGGTCAGCACTAGCGCATATTCCCGCTCCGCCAGATGGCGGCGCGCGGCATCAAGCGACCCGGCGCTGTCCACATCGAGTCCCATCTTGAGCAGGGTGATCTCGATCAGCTCGCGCAAATCGGCTTCGTCGTCGACGATCAGGATACGTGGTGCACTCATGTTCTTTTAATGTTCAATGGGGAAACCGGCCTCTCCCGCGGCGGACCGCCCCGCGTCCGGCGCCTGTGCTTCCGGCATCCTGGCGCCGCCGGCCTCCGTGGCGGCAAAAGTGATGACGAAACGTCCGCTGGCCTCGCCGTAGTTTTGATCCGCCACCTCGGCGCGGAATTCGTAATCGATAATCGCACCGTTATTCAAGCACAATTCGCGCGCCAAGTAGAGACCCAGGCCGGTTCCCTTGCTCGAGGTCGTGTAAAACGGCTCGAACAGGTGGGCGCGCACCTCCTGCGAGATCGGAGGACCGTCGTCCCGGACATGCAATTCCAGGCGGTCGGCGATACCCGGCAAGGCGTCGACGCGGATGCAGCCCGGCTTGCCGCTGGCGTAGCGCAACGCGTTCGACAGCAGGTTGGTCACGACTTCGCGCAGATGAAGCGGGTCGAACCACACCTGGTACTGGTCCATCCGGCCCAGCTCGACGACGCCGGCCGGCACCGCGTGCATCTCTCGGAATTCTCCGATCAGATCGGCCATGAACGGTCCGAGCGCCAGCGGTTCGTGATACGGTTGGGCCTTACGCGACAGCTTGAGGATGTCTTCGATCATGCGGTTCAAGCGGGCGACATTGTCGGCGACGATGTGCAGCAGGCGAGCCTGCATCGGGTTGGCGGGCTCTTCGCCGAGCAGCGACGAGGCATGGGCGATCGCGGACAGGGGGTTACGTACCTCGTGCGCGATGCTGGCGGTCAGGCGTCCCATCGAAGCCAGTTTGAGCTGTTGCGCCTTGTTTTCGATCTCGCTCACGTCCTGCAGGAAAATGACGGTCCGGTCCTCGCTCAAGCCCTCGGTCTCGACGCTGGCGAAGCGCAACTGCAGGTGCGTAGCCAGGAGATGGGGGCCGTGCTCGCGCCGGCTGCCGCGCATCGTCAGCGGCGCATGCTGCGAGAATTCGTCGCCCGGCTTGACGACGACATACATCGGCGTGTCGGCCTGCCCCGGCGCCGCGCCATGCAGGCGCGCGCGCCAGAGCGAGAAGGCATCGGCGATGGGCGTCAGGGAGCGCACGTCGGTCAGCCGGCAATAAGGTTCGACATACGGCACGTCGAGCCCCAGCATGCGCTCGGCCGCAGGGTTGGCGGTCAGTATTTCCTCGTCCGGGCCGATCACCAGGATGCCGTCGCCCATGTCGGCGATGATGAGACGGTTGATCGCTTCCTGCAGGCGCAGATCGATGCCGCGCTGCCGCGCCAGCGCTTCTTCCGTGATCAGGCGAGCCGCCAGGCGATTGACCACGATGGCGGTGGCGAAGAACGCCGCGCCGTACAAGCCGGCATGCGACATCGAGGCGTCGGCCGTCAGTTCCAGGATTTGATAGGCGCTTTCCGTCAACAGGAAAATGGTCGCCGCGGCGGCGAAGAACAGCGCGTGGAGCAGCGGCGACAGGATCGCGCCGCCGGCCAAGGGAAACAGATAGAGGACCGCCAAGCTGCTATGCGTGCCGCTGACGCTGGTATACAAGATGGAGATGATGGCCAGATCCGCCGCGATCTGCACCCACAATTGCATCAGGAAATGACGCCGGTAGCGTACCGCGAGGAAAGCGAAGCCTGTCGCCGCGATCAGGTAGCCGAAGCAGCTTTCCCAATACACCAGGTAGTTGCCGACGACGGACTCCTTGCGGAGATTGAAGACCAGGTAGAGCAGCAGGACGATGGCGATGACGATGCGCGTCACCGCGAAGGTTTGCAGCGTCCGCCAGAACGTTTCGCGGGTTTGGGTCGTATGCGAATGCGGCTCTTGCACCATGTCGGCCTAGTGCGAACCGTGGACGCGCAGGTGTTCCTCGCAGCAAAACGCATCGCCGAGCGCATTGCGCGTCGCCTCGGAAGCCGGGAAATGAACGCCGCACTGGCGGCATTGCAGCATGGGCTCCGTCGTTCCGGCGCGCGACGCGCGGTTGCTGCGGGCGCTCGCATCGCGGGAGGCGATGCGGGACTTGTGGCGCAAGGCCAGATAGACCAACACGAACAGCCCGATCCACAACAGGAACTTCATGCAAGACCCCGGTGCAACACGACTTCCAGCACGAAACGGCTGCCGACATAGGCCAGCAACAGGGTCGCGAAACCGGACAGGGTGAAAGAGAGCGCCGTCTTGCCGCGCCAGCCGCGCCAATGCCGCCCGGCCAGCAAGACGCCGAACAGGATCCAGGACAGCATCGTGAAAACCGTCTTGTGATCCCATTTGAGAGCCTTTCCGAACAACTGCTCGGAAAACACGACGCCCGACAGCACGGTCAGCGAAAGCAGGACGAATCCGAAGCCGATCAGGCGGAACAGCAGCTTTTCCATGGTCAGGAGCGCCGGCAGGCGATCGATCGCGGCCGCAAACCAGCTGCCCCGCCCCTCCCCGCCGCGCATGTGCAATTGCGACTCCTGCAACGCCATCAGTACGGCGTGAAAGGCGGCGATCGTCAAGGTGCTGTAGGCGAGAATGGCGATCGCGACATGCCACGGGAACAAGGTCGACCTGCCCGTGAGCGGCACCACGCTGCCGGGAAAGACCAACGGCAGGACGGCGGCTGCCGCCGCGCACGGAAGCACGAGTATGCGCAGGCCGTCGAGCGTGAAATTGCGGTTTTCCAGCCAATAGGCGCCGACCGATATCCAGAGCGCGGACGACAGCATGACGGCAAAGCCGAGGCGCAAGGAGCCCGGCACGAACACGTCGACCCACAAGGCGATGCCATGCAGCAGCCAGGCGGCGGCGGTGCCCGCCGCGACCGCGAGGCGCCGCTCGCCCGGCACGATCGCGCAGCCGGCATACAGCAGCGCGGCCAGAACGAAGAAATAGGTTTCCATCAACGGCGATCTTTGAATGAAGGGTTGGCTTGCCGCGGATCCGGCCGGTCAAGACATCATTGCAGGCCCCGCAAGACGCATCGTCACTGCGACGACTTCCTTCATCCAGTTTACACCAAGTATCGGCCGCTCCGGCCCGCTATTCCGCTCCGCGATTTCCCGCCAGCTGGTATTTCTTGATCTTGTCGTACAAGGTTTTTTTCGGCACGCCGAGCCGCTCCGCCGCCGCGGCCACGTTGTCGGCGCTCTGGCTCAAGGCTTCGGCGATCAGCATGCGCTCGTAGGCATCGACGCGTTGCGGCAAGCTTTCCTGCCCTGCCGGCAGTCCAGGCAATCCGTTGTCCGCCACGCCGAGGACGAGGCGATCGGCGAAATTGCGCAATTCGCGCACATTGCCCGGCCATTCGCGCGCCTGCCAGCCCGCCAACATCGCCGCGCTCCATTGCGGCAAGGGACGCTGATAGCGGATCGCCGCCGCCTGGGCGAAGTGCGCGAGCAGGAGCGGAATGTCCTCGCGCCGATCGGCCAGGCGCGGCAGATCGATGCCGACCACGCCGATGCGGTAATACAAATCTTCGCGGAATCTTCCTTCGGCGCTCAAGCGCAGCAAGTCCGCCTTGCTCGCCGCGACGATGCGGCAATCGATGGCGATCTGCTCGTTGCCGCCGAGCCGTTCGAGCCGGCGCTCCTGGAGCACGCGCAGCAGCTTGACCTGCAACGCCAACGGCATGGTTTCGATTTCGTCGAGAAAAACCGTGCCGCCGTTCGCATATTCGAGCTTGCCGATTCGGCGCTTCTGCGCGCTGGTAAACGCCCCGGCTTCATGACCGAAGATCTCGCTCTCGAACACCGACTCCGGCATGGCACCGCAGTTGATCGCAACGAAGGGCCCTTTGCGGCCGCTGGCGGCGTGCAGATGCCGGGCGACCACTTCCTTGCCGGTGCCGGTCTGGCCGTTGATCAGCACGTCGACCGGCATCGGTCCCACGCTGCGGATCAGCGCCTTGACACGTTCGATCGCCGGCGAAGCGCCGATCAGGGCCGGCGTATCGGATTGGCCGATCAGCGAAGTCTTCAAACGGCGGTTCTCGAGAACCAGGGCGCGCTTTTCCTGGGCCCGTCGCACGGTCTCCAGCAAACGCTCGGCGGCGAACGGCTTCTCGATGAAGTCGTAGGCGCCGGCGCGCATCGCCTCGACCGCCATGGCGACGTCGCCGTGGCCGGTTACCACGACGACAGGCAGATCCGGATCGATGGCCGAACTCTGCGCCAACAGTTCCAGACCGGAGCGCCCCGGCAACCGGACATCGGTCACCAGCACACCGGCGAAGCCGGGCTGCAGCCAGCGCAGCGCCTCTTCCGCGCTGCCGCAAGCGTGCACCGTGAAACCGCCCAGTTCGAGCGTCTGCGCGATCGCGAGCCGCAGCGCTTCCTCGTCTTCGATCAGGACCGTCTCCCGGAGCGGACCATTCATGGGCTCAAGCGTCGACAAGCCTTCCTCCCTCCACGTTGGTTGTTTCATTGTTCGTCGCCGGCAGGCGCAGCATGAATTCGGCGCCGCCGCCGGCATGGTTATGTGCCGTCAGCCGACCGTTCATCGCCTGCACGATCGAGGATGAAATGGCCAATCCGAGCCCGAGGCCCTTGCCGGAACTCTTGGTCGTATAGAACGGCTCGAACAAATGCGGCGCCACCTCTTCCGGTATGCCGGTCCCGCTGTCGCGAATGCGGATCACCGCGTCGCCGTCCTCGCGCCGCAGCACGACCGTCACGCGGCGCTCGCCGGCATGCTCGACGGCATCCAGCGCGTTGCGCAGGAGATTGATCAAGACCTGTTCCATGCGCACCGCGTCGCCGATCACGAACACCGGGTCGACGGCATCGATATCGATCGACGCCCCGAGGCGGCGCGCATCGGCCTCCAGCAGCAGCGCCGATGCCTGGATCGCCTGCGCGAGATCGACGCGCGCCAAGGTTTCGCTGCTCTTGCGGGCGAACCCCTTGAGCTGGGAAATGATCGCTCCCATGCGCGCGCTGGCGGCGCTGATGTGGGACAGATTCGCACCCGCCTGCTCGGTTTGCCCGCGGGCGAGAAAAGTCACGGCATTGTCAGCGAAGGCGCGGATCGCGGCGAGCGGCTGGTTCAGCTCGTGCGTGATGCCGGCGGCCATCTGTCCCAGCATCGCCAGCTTGCCGGCCTGGACCAGCTCATTCTGCGTGGTGCGCAGCAATTGCTCCGTCTCCTGCAGCGTCGCATACCGCGTTTCGAGCCGCAGATTGGCCTCCAACAACTCTTCCGTGCGCTGTGCGATGCGCCGGTCGAGTTCCTCGGCCGCCTTTTGCAGCGCCTTGCGGGACTCGACGCGCTCTTCCAAGCGCCTGCGCCGCTGATGCACGGCCCACCCGGAGGCGGCGCCGACGGCCAGCAACAGCAGGGCCGCCAGCGCAGAGAAAACGGCGACCCGGGTCACCCGGACCGGCGATGGAAACAGCATCAATTGCCAGCCGAGGCGACCGGCCGGCTTGGCGACGAATTCGCCGAAGCCGGCGCGCTCCTGCCTCGGCAGGTCGGCGATCGGACGTATCGCGCGCCCGGCGTACTGGAGCGTGGCGGCGAGCGCGCGCTGCGACCGCACATCGAGCGGCCGCAGGCTGCGGTATTTCCATGTCTCGCGATTGCTGAGGAAGACCACCCCGGCACGATCGGCCAACGCGATCGGTTCCTCGCTGGAGCGCCACGCGCGCTCATATTCCGCCAGGCTGATTTTCACGGCGATGACGCCGATCGGCGCCGCCGCTTCGCGTTCCCCGCCGAGCGGATATACAGGTTGCGCGATGAAATAGCCCGGTTCGCCGGACGTGCTGCCGATGCCGTAGAAACGGCCGGCATTGCCGCGGATCGCCTCCTGGAAATACGGGCGATAGCCGAAATTCCTGCCGACGAATGTCAGCGGCTGGTCCCAATTGCTCGATGCCAGGGTGTTGCCGTTGCGGTCCATCAGGTAGATGGCGGCGACCTTGGCCTGCTCCTGGATTGCCTTGAAGGTGCGATTGACGCGCTCGGTGACCTCCGGATGCGGCCGCGTCGCCGCGCTCGCCACGTCCGGATGCACGGCAAGCGTGAACGGCAGCGTCTCGAATTTTTCCAGCACCGAGCCGAGATCGAGCGCAATGATCTCCAGTTGACGCTCGGCCGCCGCCTGGACATCGCCGCCGGCCTTGCGCGCGGCGATCAGGTAGGCCGCGCACGCGATCGCGGCGGCGCACACGACCGCGGCGGCGACCAGGGCCGCCTGTCTCGCTGATTTCATTCGCTCCGCCTCGCTCGCATCCGCACAATGGTTCGGGTATCCGTATCCGGCCCACGCCGGCAATCCGGTCCCTATATTACCGCCACGGAATGCCGATGGCTCGTCCTGTCGCAGCGCTAGTGATTCCTCGTTCCGCATTCGCCTCCCCTCGGGAATTCGGGCTGCCGCTGGCAAGCTTCGTGCCACTATGCAAGGCACTCGGCGGCGGCACGCCGTCGCGGCGTTCGTTCGCCGCCGGCCGTCGCCGCATGCCGATTCCCGCAAACCCATGCCCCGGCGCGTGCGGATTTCCATCCGGCGTCCCGGGTGGAGCATCGGGTAAAATGGGCGCTGTTTCCGGCGTCTTCATGCGCCATCCCGCCCCCATTCTTGATAGTTCACCATCCATGCTCGACAACCTCACCCAACGACTGGCGAAAGTCGTCAAAACGATGCGCGGTGAAGCGCGTCTAACCGAATCGAATACCGCCGAGATGCTGCGCGAAGTGCGTCTGGCGCTCCTGGAAGCGGATGTCGCCCTGCCCGCCGTACGCGAGTTCATCGCCCGCGTGAAGGAAAAGGCGCAGGGACAGGAAGTGATCGGCTCGCTGACGCCGGGACAGGCGCTGGTCGGCGTGGTCCAGCAAGAGCTGGCGTCCATCATGGGCGCCGACCTCGGCCCGCAAGCCTCGCAACTGAGCTTCGCGACCCAACCGCCGGCGATCATCCTGATGGCCGGCCTGCAAGGCGCCGGCAAGACGACCACCGTCGGCAAGCTGGCGAAACACCTGCGCGAACAGAAAAAGAAAGTGCTGACCGTCTCCACCGACGTCTATCGCCCGGCGGCGATCGGCCAACTGCAGACCGTGACCCAGCAAGTCGGCGCCGACTTCTTCCCCTCGCACGTCGGCGACAAGCCGGTCGACATCGCCCTGGCCGCCGTCGACTACGCGAAGCGCCATTACCATGACGTCCTGCTGATCGACACCGCCGGCCGCCTCGGCATCGACGAAGCGATGATGCAGGAGATTGCCGCCCTGCATGCCGCGGTCAAGCCGATCGAGACCCTGTTCGTGGTCGACGCCATGCTCGGCCAGGATGCGATCAATACCGCCAAGGCCTTCAACGACACCTTGCCGCTGACCGGCGTCGTGCTGACCAAGCTCGACGGCGATGCGCGCGGCGGCGCGGCGCTGTCGGTGCGTCGCGTGACCGGCAAGCCGATCAAGTTCGTCGGCGTGGCGGAAAAGCTCGACGGTCTGGAAGCCTTCGATCCGGAACGCATGGCCAACCGGATTCTCGGCATGGGCGACATCCTGGCCCTCGTCGAGGAAGCGCGCAAGGGCGTCGACGTGCAGGCGGCGCAGGATCTCGCGCAAAAGATCAAGGGCGGCGGCAAGTTCGACCTGAACGATTTCAAGGCGCAACTGTCGCAGATGAAGAAGATGGGCGGCCTGTCCAACCTGATGGACAAGCTGCCGGCCCAGCTGCAGCAGGCGGCTTCCGGCGCCAGCATGGACCAGGCGGAAAAGCAGGTACGGCGCATGGAGGGCATCATCAATTCGATGACGCCCGCCGAGCGCGCCAAGCCGGAATTGATCAAGGCTTCGCGCAAGCGCCGCATCGCCGCCGGCGCCGGGGTGCAGGTGCAGGAAGTGAACCGCATGCTGTCCCAGTTCGAGCAGATGCAGTCGATGATGAAGAAGCTCAAGGGCGGCGGCTTGATGAAGATGATGCGCGGCATGAAAGGCATGCTGCCCGGTATGCGCTAGAGGGAAAACGGTACTCTTCGCTTCTCTCGAAAATCGGAAAAGCCGCGCTCGGCGGCGATCCGCGAAAGCCGTCCACGGACGGCTTTTTTTCATTTGCGCGAACGTTTTTTCCCTCTACGCGCAGAGGGAAAAATCGAAAATTCCTCTCTGATCTCACTCCCGCAAGCACGTTCAAATGCGACTGTGCGCACGACTTTCTCTCCCTCTGGCTTCCCTAGGGCGCTCCCTCTGTGGCTGCGTACGCACAAATTCGCGCAAAAAGATGTAAAAAAGACTTGCATAGCCAGAAAAACCGCACCACTATTAGCGGTGCGTGAGAGACGCAATTTCCCAACACACTTTGTGAAGGAGGCTCGAAGATGGCAACAGCCAAGAAACCCGCGGCTAAGAAAGCAGCCGCAAAAAAACCCGCTGCGAAAAAACCCGCGGCCAAGAAGCCGGTAGCGAAGAAAGCAGCTCCGGCGAAGAAGCCGGCAGCGAAGAAAGCCGCAGCCAAGCCGGCAGCAAAGAAAGCCGCAGCCAAGCCGGCCGCCAAGAAGGCAGCTCCGGCCAAGAAGGCCGCAAAGCCGGCAGCAAAGAAGGTCGCCGCCAAGAAGCCCGCAGCAAAGAAAGCCAAGACCGCACGCAAGCCTAACGCAGCATTCATGAAACCGATGACGCCGTCCGCTACGCTGGCCGCGGTCATTGGCGCCAACCCGCTGCCGCGCACGGAAGTCACCAAGAAGGTCTGGGACTACATCAAGAAAGCCAAGCTGCAGGATGAAGCCAACAAGCGCATGATCAATGCGGACGACAAACTGAAAGCTGTCTTTGGCGGCAAGAAGCAAGTCTCGATGTTTGAGATGACCAAGCTGGTCTCCAACCACCTGAGCTAATCCTTCTTCCAGGAAGCCAAACAAAAACGCCCGCATCGCGCGGGCGTTTTTGTTTTCAGACCGCAGCTCTTCACAGCGGCGTGCCGCCGATCTGGCCGCCGTCGTTTCTGGTAATGACGATCGTCGCCGAGCGCGGACGCGCGACGCCGCCGTCCGGCCAATGGCTTCCGTAGCTCGACGGATCGGCGAAATCCGGCGCGGTATCCTCGCCCGGATGCTGGACGTTGACGAACAAGGCGCGGCCGTCGGGCGTCTCCGCCAGACCGGTGATTTCGCACTCCTTGGGACCGACCAGGAAGCGGCGCAGGCTGGTGTCGTCGAGCGGCGCGCCGACATAGGTGTCGACCGCCTTGGTCGTCGCACCGTCGACGTTGTTCACGGTCTTCTTGCCGCCATCGCCCACCTTGCCGGGCACTGCAGCGAGCAGCATGCAATTGGTCACATCGGTATAGGCGCCGTCGTTGGTCTGGATCCAAAGCAGTCCGGTACTTCCGGCGAACCACAAACCGTCCGGGCTGGAAAAGTCATTGGCCGCCGTCAGGTTCGACAGGTTGACGTTGGCCGCATCGGCGGAGGAGCGCGCCCCGAACAGGAAGATATCCCACTTGAACGCGGTTGCCGCCACGTCGCCGCTGTTTTCCGCCCAGCGGATAATATGGCCGTTCGGATTGCCCTTTTGCGCTTTCGCCGCGGCTCCCTTCGGATCGTTGTAGAAGCGCGGGTTGGCGGCGTCGACGTTGGCTATCGTGCGCTTTGAATTGTTATTGTTGGTGAGGGTCATGTAGACCTCGCCGTTGGCAGGATTGACCGCGCCCCATTCCGGCCGATCCATCTTGGTCGCGCCGGCGGCATCGGCGGCCAGGCGAGCATGCACCAGCACGTCGGCCTGATCGGCGAAGGCATAGGCGGAATTGGCGGCGGCAATGTTGTTGCTGCCGAAGTTCAACTCCAACCATTGGCCGGTGCCGTCGGCATTGAACCTCGCCGCGTACAGCTTGCCGTCGTCGAGATATTTGTCGCCGGCGGTCAGTCCCTTATCGGCGTCGGCCGGGTCCCATACCGCGTTCGAGACGTACTTGTAGATGTATTCGTTCCGCGAATCGCAGCCCATGTACCAGACCAGCGGCTTGCCGGGAACGACCGGCCCCGGCCAAGCCCCTTCGTGCGCGAAGCGGCCGAGCGCGGTCCGCTTTTTCGGCACGGAAGCCGGATTGAAGGGATCGATTTCCACCACCCAGCCATAGGTGTTGGCGACATTCCGGAAATCGTCGCTGCCGTCGGTCGACGTGCCGAGCTTCATCGCGTTCCAGCGTGTGAAGGAGGTATCGGCCGGATCGGCGGCAGTCGCGGTCGCCCACAATTCGCGCCCCTCCCCTGCAACGCCGTAGCGCGCGAACGCGGCCAATTCCTTGGCGCTGCGCTTGGAATTGTCGAGCGCGGTGATGCGGCGAAAATAGCCGGCCCAATTCTCCTCGCACGTCAGATAGGTTCCCCAGGGAGTGTAGCCGTTCGCGCAGTTGCTGACCGTGCCGCGCGTCTTTGATCCGTCGGTGGAATAGGCGGTGATCATGTAGGGCGACTTGGCTGCCGGCCCCGACAATGCCATGTCGGTGAAGGTGGTGATGCGGCGATTGAAAGCCGAATCCTTCTTGCATGAAAAGACGCCGTTGCTGCGGCTCACTTCGATGACGCTGACGCCGTGCGCGTTCAATTCCTTGACGACTTCGTCGGCGACGGTACGTACGCCGCCGACGACGGTCGGCCCGCTTGGATGCAAATAGGACGGGGTGATGGCTTCGTGATTCATGCACAGCAGACCGCGATCGCTGACCGACGCGCTGTACTTGCCGTTCGCCGCGATGCCAAAGAAATGCATGCCGTCATGATGGTCGCCGGCGCGCTGTGCGAACGAGGCGGCCGTGTCCGTGCCGTCGTTCTTGTAATCCGCGACGCCGGCAGCGATCGGATCGCCCAGACGGTACAACACGGTCGCGGTATAGCCGGCCGGCACCGACAAGGCGTCGGCCAGGCTCTTGGCGACGGCATTGAAGTCGAGCGTCATGGCCCTGGCTGCCGAACCCGACGACGGCGCAATCGTCGTTCCGCCGGAGCCGTCGCGGCATGCGGCAAAACTGGTGCCGAAAAAAGCGGAAGCAGCGATGCCGAAGGAGCCCTTCAGGATGGAACGGCGGCTCAGGCGCACCCGCAATACGCTCTCGAAAGTCGGATTATTGGAGACATCGGTGCCAAGCTCTTCGTTGCCTTCCGGCATGGCAGGCGGAGTCGGGTCGTTCATTTGCAAATTCTCGCGGTCTAAAGATGCGTGGATCGTAATGACGATTTGTGACTCGATCGTGACAGCGTCAAACGGCGATTGCGCCCAATCCGGCAGGCGAAGCGCCACCGGCGCCGAGTCGATCGCAGTGCATCAAGTTTTGTATTCCCATTGCTTCCATGCGGCGAGCACCGCATTCGGATATTGCGATTGCCCACGACTGCCGTTGTAACGCCCGAGAGCCAGAAACAGGTCGCCGCGCTCCATGTCGAGATACATGCGCAGGATCGAGCAGCCATAGCGCAGATTGGTCTGCATGTGGAACAGCTTGCGGCTGTCGCCGTCGCCGATCACGCGGGTCCAGAACGGCATCACCTGCATGTAGCCGTGGGCGCCGACCGGGGAGACCGCATATTTGCGGAATGCCGACTCGACCTGGATCAGACCGAGCACGAGAGCGGGATCGAGGCCGGCGCGCTTCGCCTCGTACCACGCGGTCTGCAGGAATTCAAGGCGCATCTGGCGGTCGGGCAATTTCTTCTTCAGCCGCTCCGACATTTCGCCGCGCCAATAGAGGTATTTGATGCGCTCGCCGATGTCGGCGAATTGGGGTTTCGGCGGACGCGAATCCGTGATCGCGCGCGACAAGGCGATGCGCACGGAATCGGCCAGCGCCTCTTCCTTCTGGTTGCCCGCCGCGGCGCCGCCGGCATGCAATGCCAGCGCGAGCACAGCAGCGCGCGCCAGCATCTTGCCGAGTCCACGGCGGCCGAGTCCACGGTGGCGGAGTCCCCGGCGCATCGTCATCATGCCGCCGAAATGCATGCCGGCGCCGGCTTCGGCTGCGACGTCGAGCGGCGAAACATCAGACCGCGAGCTTGGCCTTGATGAAGTCGGCCATTTCGGCGATCGCGACCGTGGTCGCCGCCGTATCGCGCCGTCCCTGGTATTCCAGCTTGCCTTCCTTGAGGCCGCGATCGCCGATGACCACGCGGTGCGGCACGCCGATCAGTTCCCAATCGGCGAACATGACGCCCGGGCGCTCGCCGCGATCGTCGAGGATCACGTCGATGCCGGCGGCCTGCAGCTCGGCATAGAGCTTGTCGGTTTCGGACTTGACCGCCTCGCTGCGGTCGTAGCCCATCGGGCACAGCACGATCGCGAACGGCGCGATCGACGTCGGCCAGATGATGCCCTTGTCGTCGAAATTCTGCTCGATCGCGGCGCCCAGGATGCGGGTGACGCCGATGCCGTAGCAGCCCATCTGCATCAGCTGCGGCTTGCCGCTTTCATCGAGATAGGTCGCCTGCATGTCGGCCGAGTAGCGCGTGCCGAGCTGGAACACATGACCGACTTCGATGCCGCGCTGGATCGCGAGCGTGCCCTTGCCGTCCGGCGACGGGTCGCCGGCCACGACATTTCGCAAGTCGGCGATCTCCGGCTCGGGGATGTCGCGCCCCCAGTTGGCGCCGGTGTAGTGGTAATCGGCTTCGTTGGCGCCGCAGACGAAATCGCTCATCGCGGCGACCGTGCGGTCGGCCACCACCTTGACCGGCTTCCTGGTGCCGATCGGGCCGAGATAGCCGGGCTTGGTGCCGAACCATTCGACGATTTCGGCTTCGCTGGCGAAGCGATAGCTGGCCAATCCGGGCACCTTGCTGGTCTTGACCTCGTTCAGGTCGTGGTCGCCGCGCAGCAGCAGCAGCCAGATCTCGGGACCGTCGTCCTTGTCCACCGCCAGCACGATCGACTTGACGGTACGCGTCAGAGGCAGGCCGAGAAAGGCGGCGACGTCTTCGCATTTCTCGGTGCCCGGCGTGGACGCCTTGACCAGTTGCTCGCTCGGCGCCGCGCGCGGCGTCGCCGGCGCCAGCGCCTCGGCCGCCTCCATGTTGGCGGCGTAATCGGAATCCGGGCAATACACGAGCGCGTCTTCGCCGGTATCGGCGATCACGTGGAACTCATGCGAACTGGAGCCGCCGATCGCGCCGGTATCGGCGGCCACGGCGCGGAACTGCAAACCGAAGCGCGTGAAGATGCGCACATAGGCGTCGTACATCGCCTGGTAGGAGCGTTGCAAGCCCTCCGTGTCGCGATCGAAGGAATAGGCATCCTTCATAGTGAATTCGCGGCCGCGCATCAAGCCGAAGCGCGGACGGCGCTCGTCGCGGAACTTGGTCTGGATATGGTAGAGATTGAGCGGCAACTGGCGGTAAGATTTGATCTCGCTGCGCACGATATCGGTGATGACTTCTTCCGACGTCGGCTGGATCGCATAGTCGCGGCCGTGACGGTCCTTCACGCGCATCAGTTCCGGCCCCATCTTGTCCCAGCGTCCGGTTTCCTGCCAAAGCTCGGCAGGCTGCACCACCGGCATGAGCAATTCGACGGCGCCGGCGCGGTTCATTTCCTCGCGCACAATGGCCTCGACCTTGCGGATCACGCGCAAGCCGAGCGGCATGTAATTGTAGATACCGGCGGACAGCCGCTTGATCATGCCGGCACGCAGCATCAATTTGTGACTGACGATCTCGGCGTCGGAAGGGGCTTCTTTAAGCGTAGAAATAAAAAATCGCGAGGCGCGCATAAGGGCAATTCTTTTTAAAAATAGAGGGTTATAATCGACTCAATTTTAAAGGATTAGCTGGCTGATGCGCCCGTTTCTTCGCACAATGGATTCATGCCGCTCCGTTTTCGCTCCGCGCGACGGCAGATTGCGCTTGCGAGACTAGCAATAGCGCTGCAGATTCCCACCGGGCCGCCCAGCCGCAGAAAGTATTGAGGTGCACTATGCTGGACCGTGAAGGCTATCGCCCGAACGTCGGCATTATCCTGCTCAACTCTCACAACGAGGTGTGGTGGGGCAAACGGGTACGCGAACATTCGTGGCAATTTCCGCAAGGCGGAATCAAGTACGGCGAGACGCCCGAACAGGCGATGTATCGGGAGCTCGAGGAGGAAGTGGGACTGCGCGCCGAGCACGTCAAGATCATCGGCCGCACGCGCGACTGGTTGCGCTACGATGTCCCCGACCGTTTCATCAAACGCGAAATCCGTGGCCACTATCGGGGCCAAAAACAGATCTGGTTCCTGTTGCGCATGGTCGGCCGTGATTGCGACATCAATCTCCGCCTGACCGATCATCCCGAATTCGACGCCTGGCGCTGGCATGATTACTGGGTGCCGCTGGACGTCGTGATCGAATTCAAGCGCGAGGTCTACCAGAAGGCCTTGCAGGAGTTGTCGCGCTATCTCTCCCGGCCGGCGCATCACGGCCCGCAACGGCATGGCGCGCGTTATTTGCGGCAAAACCATGCTCCCCGCACGCCGTCGACGGAGACGCCGGCCCATTCCGCCGCTCCGGCGGCAACCGCGCCCGCAGTTCCGCAGACGCTGATCGTCGCGGCGGAAATCGAGAAGAAATGATCTTTCCCATGCAAGTCAACCATTTCGCAGCCGCCACATGCCTGCCCCGCTGGGGCGCCGCCTGCATGCTGGCGGCAGCCGCCGCCAGCGTCTTCGCCCAGTCCAAGTTCGAGGAAGACTTCGACAATCGCGACAAGCCCTGGCAAGAAATCGCCATCCAATTGCCGGCGTCTCCGGTCGACGAAAATCTGCTGTCGTTCCAGGTAAGCCCGACAGCGACGCAGGATTTCGCCGTCGATGCCAAGTCGCTCTCGGTCGGCAGCGACGGCGTCGTACGCTACACGCTGGTCGCGAAAAGCCGGAGCGGCGCGAAGAACATCAGCTATGAAGGCATCCGCTGCCGGACGAAGGAAAAGAAACTGTATGCCTTCGGCCACCTCGACGGCACGTGGGGAAGATCGCGCCGCGACGAGTGGGAACCGCTCTCCGGTACGCGCCCCAGTCCGCAGCAGGCCGCGCTCGCCGCCGACTATTTTTGCCGGGACGGCATGGTGGCCGGAACCGCCGCCGACATCGTCGCGCGCATCCGCAGGCAACAGCGGCTGTGGGCGAACAACATCAACGACTAGTTGTTCGCCACGTCCCGATTGCGGCCTATGCCGCGGCGATCGCAGGCGAGCACAAGGCGCCGATGCTCGCCAGTGCCGTTCCTCTGGCGAGCATCGGTAACGCGGCAATCGCGTCGTTCGAGCAGTCGGCGGAACCGCCCGATTTATCCGGATAGGCCACTAGAGCAGAACCATGTTGTCGCGATGAATCAGCTCCGGCTCTTCCACGAAGCCGAGTATCGCCTCGATCTCCGACGACGGATGCCGCATGATGCGGCGCGCCTCCGAACTTGAGTAATTGCTGATGCCGCGCGCGATCGGCTTGCCGGTCGAATCGGCGCAGGTAATGACATCCCCGCGGCCGAATTCCCCCGAGACACCGACCACGCCGATCGGCAGCAGCGACTTCCCTTCCGCCGTCAGCTTCTGAACCGCGCCGGCGTCGAGGACGACTTTGCCGGCCGTCTGCAGATGGTCGGCCATCCATTGCTTGCGTGCGGTCAATTGGGCGGTCTGCGCCGTCAATTGCGTGCCGATCGCCTCGCCCTGCGCCAGCCGCGTCAAGACATCGTCTTCGCGACCCCATGCGATCACGGTGTGCGCTCCGGAGGTGGCGGCGCGCTTCGCCGCCAGGATCTTGGTCAGCATGCCGCCGCGGCCGATACCGGTGCCGGCGCCGCCCGCCATCGCTTCCAGCGCAGCATCGCCGGCCTTTGCTTCGTGCACGAATTGCGCATCAGGATTCCGGCGCGGATCGGCCGTATAGAGCCCCTTCTGGTCGGTCAGGATGATCAACGCGTCGGCTTCGATCAGATTCGCGACCAGCGCGCCGAGCGTGTCGTTGTCGCCGAACTTGATCTCATCGGTGACCACGGTGTCGTTTTCATTGATGATCGGGACGATGCCCAGGCGCAACAGGGTGAACAGGGTCGAACGGGCATTGAGATAGCGTTCACGATCGGCCAAATCGGCATGGGTGAGCAACACCTGGGCGGTGCCCAGGCCGTGCGTGCGAAAACTCGTTTCGTAGATTTGCGCAAGTCCCATCTGCCCGACGGCGGCGCAAGCTTGCAATTCGTGGATGCCGGTCGGCCGCTTGTCGAAGCCGAGCCGCTGCATGCCTTCGGCGATCGCGCCGGAACTGACGAGGACGGCTTCCTTGCCCATCGCACGCAAGCGGGAAATCTGCGCCGCCCACTTGGCGATGGCCGCATGATCCAGCCCCTTGCCGTCGTTGGTGACGAGCGAAGAGCCGACCTTGATGATGACGCGTTTGGCGTGTTGAATGACGGAGTTCATGACAATCGACGATATTCCCTCTTCCGCAAGGAAAAAGGGATGGGGAGAAGGGATCATCGGTGCGCGCGCCCCTCCCCCCGCCCCTCTCCCGTCCGCGGGAAAGGGGAGCAGATATGCGTCGCTGCCGTTATTCTTCGATGACTTTGAAGCGCGGATCGTCGGGATCGATCGACACGATGCCGCGCGCCTCTTCCGCCATCTTCGTCTCTTGCGCGCGCTGTTCTTGCTCGCGCTGGGACGCCAGGTAATTATAGATTTCGATGATCAGCTCTTCACAGCCGTCCCGGGTCAGCGCCGAAATCTCGAACGCCGGCCCCTTCCAGCCGAAGCGCTTGATGAAATCCTTGACGCGCTTTTGGCGCTCGTCTTCCGGCACCATGTCGAGCTTGTTGAGCACGAGCCAGCGCGGTTTGTCGTAGAGGGATTCGTCGTACTTCTTGAGTTCTTTCACGATCGCCTTGGCTTCCTTGACCGGATCGACGTTCGCGTCGAAAGGAGCCAGGTCGACGATGTGCAGCAGCAGACGGGTACGCTGCAGATGCCGCAGGAACTGATGGCCGAGACCCGCACCTTCCGCTGCGCCTTCGATCAGGCCGGGGATATCGGCGATCACGAAGCTCTTCTCGTGACTGACGCGCACGACGCCGAGATTCGGATGCAGGGTCGTAAACGGATAATCTGCGATCTTCGGGCGCGCATTCGACACGGCCGAAATGAAGGTCGACTTGCCGGCGTTCGGCATGCCGAGCAGGCCGATATCGGCCAGTACTTTCAGTTCGAGACGCAGTTCGCGCCGTTCGCCCGGCTTGCCGTCGGTCTTTTGACGCGGCGCGCGGTTGGTCGACGACTTGAAATGGATATTGCCCCAGCCGCCCTCGCCCCCTTTGGCGAGCAGCACTTGCTGCTCGTGCTCGGTCAGGTCGGCGACGACTTCGCCGGTATTGTTGTCGACGATCAGCGTACCGACCGGCATGCGCAGATAGATATCGTCCGCGCCCTTGCCGTAGCAATCGGAGCCACGGCCGTTCTCGCCGCTCTTCGCCTTGTGCAGCTTCGAATAGCGGTAGTCGACCAGCGTGTTGATGTTGCGGTCGGCCACGGCGTAGATGCTGCCGCCCTTGCCGCCATCGCCGCCGTCGGGTCCGCCGAACGGGCGGAATTTCTCACGGCAAAACGACGCAACGCCGTTGCCGCCATCGCCGGCAATGACTTCGATTTTTGCTTCGTCTATGAACTTCATGATTTTGCCGTGTAAAAATTAAAAAGGCCCTACCAGCGGCAGAGCCTTTTTGGAGAGGCTTACGCCTAGAAACTGCCGACGTCGATTATGCCGGAACAACGGTCACGACGTGACGCTTCATTGCGCCCTTGGTTGCGAATTGCACCTTGCCGTCGATCAGCGCGAACAGGGTGTGATCCTTGCCCATGCCGACGTTCTCACCGGCATGCACCTTCGTGCCGCGTTGGCGGATGATGATACCGCCCGCATTGATGGCCTGGCCACCGTAGACCTTGACGCCCAGTCGTTTCGACTCGGAATCGCGGCCGTTGCGCGTAGTGCCGCCGCCTTTTTTGTGTGCCATTTCTGACTCCTGACTATCTGGTTGAACGACCTACGCTTAGGCGTTGATCGCGACGATTTGCAATTCGGTGTAATTCTGGCGATGGCCCTGGCGCTTCTGGTAGTGCTTGCGGCGGCGCATCTTGAAAATTTTCACCTTGTCGTGGCGACCGTGCGCCACTACCGTAGCCTGGACCTTGGCACCTGCGACCAGCGGCGTACCGAATTTGATGGTATCGCCAGCGCCCACTGCGAGCACTTGATCGAGAGTGATTTCGGAACCAATGTCAGCCGGTATCTGTTCTACTTTGAGTTTTTCGCCAGCAGCAACCTTA